>Ga0325414_1007443_pt1 | contig 11603 bp, 8 predicted proteins | sample PopdelMetagenome_8_FD_206183 | JGI IMG/M metagenome (GOLD analysis project Ga0325414, IMG submission 206183) | Populus deltoides microbial communities from Bellville, Georgia, United States - Leaf-PdKOR-R3 | ecosystem: Host-associated > Plants > Phyllosphere > Phylloplane/Leaf | place: USA... | reverse complement strand
TGTTGTTCATGTTGTTAGTCAGTTTGTTGCTTCTCCTACTACTGTTCACTGGGCAGCTGTTCTTCGTATTTTGCGATATCTTCGGGGTACAGTTTTTCAGAGTCTTTTACTTTCATCCACCTCTTCCTTGGAGTTGCGTGTATACTCTAATGCTGATCATGGTAGTGATCCCACAGATCGCAAGTCTGTTACCGGGTTTTGTATCTTTTTAGGTGATTCTCTTATTTCTTGGCAGAGCAAGAAACAATCTATTGTTTCTCAATCATCCACTGAAGCAGAATATCGTGTCATGGCATCTACTACCAAAGAGATTGTTTGGTTACGTTGGTTACTTGCTGATATGGAAATTTTCTTTTCTCATCCTACTCCTATGTATTGTGACAACCAGAGTTCTATTCAGACTGCTCATAACTCGGTTTTTCATGAACGCACTAAGCACATTGAGATCGATTGTCATCTTACTCATCATCATCTCAAACATGGCACCATTGCTTTGCCTTTTGTTCCTTCTTCCTTGCAGATTGCAGATTTCTTTACCAAGGCGCATTCCATCTCTCGTTTTCGTTTTCTGGTTGGCAAACTCTCGATGCTTGTAGCTGCCGCATCGTGAGTTTGAGGGGAGATGTTAAATAATATTTATGTAGTCTTATTTATCAAGGGTAGAATAGTACTTTGAGTTTGACCTATATATACTTTATTTGTATTTAGGTTAAGACTAAGCATTCATAATATACAAATTATTCAGAACAGTTAAAAATATCAAATGTTGTGTGCATACACTAATCTAATAATGTGAATACAAGATAGTTATATGCACAATATATATAGTGTGTGTTTAAACAATTATTTTAACTCGTGTCATCTTCGTACAGGTTAGTGAAATAAATATTGTGCTGAATGTAATGAAAAATTGCTCCTTTATTGAAAAGTTAGATATATAAATATTTTAAATAAACATTTAATTGATTTAAAATTAGAAAATCAACCCAAATCTAAATTGACTAATTTTATCTCTCCTTTGTAGTTTTTCAACAAATCTTTCTTTCTTTTCTCAAACTCAAGAACTATATATAGAGGTAAAATAAAGTTTTGTACTGAAAAGTTTCATTTCTAAACTAAAAGGACCAAAAATATTTTTGTCAAGATCACAAGGCATGGAAGTGCTGACTTAATTTGTACCAAGGCTGAGCATTAAGTTAGTGTCAATGTTGTTTCGAGATAAAATTGCTTAGTTCATTTTTTATTTATTTATAGATTTAGGGATTTGAACCTCTACTCTTCTTTATGATGTGATAATCTTGAGGCTATATATCTCATAATGAATTTGGTGGTTTTTCATGCTTGTTGAAATCAACCTCTACTTTGTCTGATATGGTAACTACAAAAATATACAAAAAAAAAAATTCAATTTGAAAAAAAAAAACTTTCAAAAATCTGCAAAACTTCACTTAAAGTTGTGTACAAGTTCACATACATTATTCCAATCACATGTCATTATATATTTAGTAAACGACTAGAAATATTAACAATAATGTTTTAACAAATATTAACAATTTCTTTTCATAATGTTTTTTCCTTCAAAATATATCAAAATAATATATTTTTTATTTTTTAAAATTTATTTTTAATATCAGTCTATTAAAATGATTTTACAAAAAATTAATTTAAAAAAAATCAGTTTTTTTTAGTTATGTAACAAACATACTAGCTTATTCTTATTTTTTAAATGATTTTATTTTATCGAAGAAACTTAACTGCCTCATTGTTGTATGCGTTATTAATACATCATAAGTTTCATATTAACAATTGTTTGTTAATGAACAATTAATGCAAGGATCAATGCACCACTAGTTTATTAAATGAGTTGAGACTGATCTAATATTTGAAACAAGACAACAAATAATCTAATCTAAACCCTCACCTGCAAACTTTAGTAGCATGTTTACTCTCTAGTCTCTAACTAGTTTCGTTGCCTACGAATCGCTGCAGTTACGAGTTTGAGATTCGAAAAATAGACTTGTGAGCACTTCTTAAAAAATAGTAAATGTAAACCCATAATAAATAAAGTTGATCTAATTGAAAACCGATACGGCTAAGTCAAACCATATAGGATGATGGTCAAACTCCATCTATAGTGAAACAAAAAAAAAAGGTCATGGAGATGGAGATGGAGATGGAGATGGAGATGTATTTATGGACCAATAAAACAAGTTTAAAATTAAGAAGAAGTTTGTTCGCATCATACCAGAATAAAATCTCAAAAAGTTATAATTTTTTATTCGATTATTTGATCATGCTCAAATTTTCACGTGAATTATCGAATCTTTAGATATAAAAAATCTTGTTTATGCCTTTAGTTTTGGTAATTTTATGATTTTCCTTGTTATTTTTTTATTTCTTACTTGTTTTGGATTTTATGTTTCTTTCCTTTTTAATTTTGGGTTTCTGTTTTTGTTTCCTAGTTGAGTTAAGGTTCCTAACATATTTAAGGCTTTGTAAACTCTTTGAAAACAAAAAAAACTGACCAATTTTGATGTAGTCAATCCTATAATAATTAGTGATTCTAAGCAGTCAGGTATGAATCTGTTATAACTAAATGAAGATTTGCCCTAGATAAATTGTGTTGCCACCAAAAACCTAGTGCTTTTAGATTTTTTTTTCTTTTTTTTTTTTTAATATTGGAAGAGGCCAATTGATTTTATTTGTTGTTGGAAGCGAGCTAAGTGATTATCCTGAACCTTTCATTCGTTTCTTTCTTTGCTAGGTGAGTTCTTTTATACATTTTTTTTTTTTGTTTGCCACTGTCTCTATATGATCTTAATTATGTCATCAAAATGCATTTTTAATGGGAATTACTGCTTTAACTCACAAGTGTCAGTTAGAATCCTTATACCTTGCCTTGTTGCTTTTGAAGCTGGATTCCATACAGAGCTAAAGGCCTTCTCCTTTTGTTCCTCCCGCTATTTCATTGAGCTCTCAGTACCAGTGCTTTCCGCGCATATTTTCCTAAATTAAGGTAATGGAATTCCTATTCCCATTCTCTCTGCGCCTGTTTTACTTGTAGTGACTCACTCTCACGTCCTGTATCCTCATTTCTCTGATTTTCAGACTGGTGGAAAATGGCTCTCGAAAATGTGGGTGGATCCATTATATCTAAGATAGCAGAACTCATGGTGGAACCAGTAGGAAGGCAGTTCCGTTACATGTTCTGTTTCAACAATTTTGTTGAAGAATCAAAGAACGAAAGGAGAACCTTGCTTTAGCACTAGATGGTCTGCAAAAAAAAGTCGAAGCTGCTGAAAGGAATGCTGAAGAAATTAAGAAAGGTGTCAAAAAGTGGATGGAAGATGCAAACAACGAAATTGAAGGTGCGAAGCCCTAGGAAAATGAAATAGGAAAAAATGGCAAATGCTTTACTTGGTGCCCAAACTGCATGCGACAATTCAAGTTAAGCAAGTACTGGCCAAGAAGTCGGAGACTTTCAGAGAACTTCTAGAAAATAGTACAAAGTTTACAAAAGTGTCCGACATAGCTCATCCTCAGCCCATAGAATTTCTCCCATCAAAGGAATTCACGCCCTCAAAATCGTCAGAAGAAGCTTTCGAACAGATTATGGAAGCTCTCAAAGATGACAAAGTCAATATGATCGGACTGTGCGGCATGGGAGGGGTGGGTAAAACCACCCTGGTGAAAGAAGTAGGCAGGAGAGCTAAAGAGTTGCAGCTTTTTCCTGAAGTTTTGATGGCTACGGTGTCCCAGAATCCAAAAGTCACAGGATCGAACGGCAGATAAGTTAGGTCTGGATATTAAAGAAAAGAGTAAAGAAGGGAGAGCAGATCGATTATGGCAGAGACTGAAGAAAGTGGAGAAGATGCTTATAATCCTAGATGATGTTTGGGAATTTATTGACTTGAAAGAGATAGGGATCCCATTTGGTGTTGATCACGGGGGTTGTAAAATTCTTCTAACAACACGTCGTCAAGGCGTATGTTCTTCAATGGTGTGCCAGCAAAGAGTGTTGTTAAGTCCCTTGCCTGAAAAAGAAGCATGGGATTTATTCAGAATCAATGCAGGTTTACGTGATGGGAGTTCTACCTTGAACAAGGTGGCAAGGGAGGTTGCGAGAGAATGCCACGGCTTGCCTACAGCACTGGTGACAGTGGGAAGGGCTCTAAGAGAAGAACCTGCTGTTACGTGGAGAAGTTCATGTGGCAATCAAAGACCTCAAAGCTTGTTGTTTGTTGGTGGGCACTGAAACTAAAGAACATGTGAAAATGCATGACTTGGTTCATGCTGTTGCTATTCGGATAGCATCTACAGAATATGGATTCATGGCAAAGGCTGGCATTGGGTTGAAGGAGAGGCCATTTCATGATAAAAGCTTTGAAGGTTGTACAAAAATTTCGTTAATGGGCAATAAACTAGCAGAACTTCCTGAAGGATTGGTATGTCCACAGCTCAAAGTTCTATTATTAGAACTGGATGATGATTTGAATGTTCCAGAGAGGTTTTTTGAAGGGATGAAAGAAATTGAAGTTTTGTCTCTGGTGGGAGGGTGTTTGTCATTGCAATCACTTGAACTCTCAACGAAACTTCAATCGTTGGTGTTGATGGAGTGCGAATGCAAGGACCTCATTTCGTTGAGAAAGCTGCAGAGACTTAAGATTCTTGGTCTTATGTGGTGCTTATCCATTGAAGAATTACCTGATGAAATAGGAGAGCTCAAGGAGTTAAGGTTGTTGGATGTCACAGGCTGTGAAGGGCTAAGAAGGATCCCTGTGAATTTGATTGAAAGGTTCAAGAAGTTAGAAGAGCTGTTGATCGGAGAGTACTGCTTTGAGGGACGGGACAGCACAGGAGGAATGAATGCAAGCCTAAAAGAACTAAATTCGTTGTCTCACTTAGCTGTATCATTGAGGATACCGAAGGTGGAATGCATTCCCAGAGATTTTGTTTTTCCAGTTAGCTTGCGCAAATATCATATAATATTAGGGAATCCGTTTATTGGAGCCAATTCTGGATACCCAACCTCGACAAGATTAAGTCTGGGTGGTTGTTGACAGCTGTAAATCATTGGAAGAGGTATTTGAATTGGGTGAGGCTGATGAAGGAAGCAGTGAGGAGAAGGAGCTGCCGCTGCTGTCATCTTTAACACTGTTACAGCTGTACTTTTTACCTGAGGTCAAATGCATATGGAAGGGCCCACCAGACATGTCAACCTCCAAAGTCTTGCTCGTCTGTATTTGGATTCTCTCAACAAACTGACATTTATCTTCACACCGTCCCTCGCTCAAAGTCTGTCAAAGCTAGAAGGCCTTGACATAAAAAATTGCGGTGAATTGAAGCATATTATTAGAGAAGAGGATGGTGAAAGGGAAATTATTCCAGAGTCTCCTGGCTTCCCAAAATTAAAAACTATCATCATAGAAGGCTGTGGTAAACTGGAATATGTCTTCCCCGTCTCCGTGTCTCTAACTCTTCAAAGTCTACCACAGCTAGAAAGACTTCAGGTAAGTGATTGTGGTGAATTGAAGCATATTATCAGAGAAGAGGATGGTAAAAGGAAAATATTTCCACAGTCTCCTTGCTTCCCAGAATTAAAAACTCTCCGCATATCTCACTGTGGTAAACTGTAATATGTCTTCCCTGTCTCTGTGTCTCCGAGTTTTCCGAACCTGGAACTGATGACGATTTATAATGTTGACAATTGAAAGCAAATATTTTACAGTGAAGAAGGAGATGCACTCACCACAGATGGCATCATCAAGTTCCCTCGACTAAGAAAATTGGAGCTTTTTTCCAGATCAAATTACAGCTTTTTTGGTTCGAAGAATTTTGCTGCCCAATTACCTTCTTTGCAAAATCTATGCATCTCTGGCCATGAAGAATTGGGTAATTTGTCTGCACAGTTTCACGTATGTTTCTCCAATAATGTTTTCCTTTTTAATTTAAATTGTCAACTTCAATACATGTTGATTTCTTCCTTTAAATTTCTGAAACTAAAGTAATTGATAAGTGGAGATAAATCCATTAGCCATCCACTAAATTTAAAAGGAGTTGTCTAACAGTATCTTTCCCTGTCTCTTGATACAGGGCTTAAGAAGTAAGAAATTAATTATTGTAATGAAATCCTACCTAGATTTTTCAATCTTTATGCTTTCCCAGTTTAAGTGAAATTGAGGCTCTTCCCCCAATTAATTGAAGAATTTGAAGAGGAAGATAAACCTCTATATGCTAATATTGAGTTGTTTGTTTCAGTCCTGCAACTTCTGATTTCATATTCCCATGCCCTGTTGGTCTACTTATATCCTTTTGTTGATAAGTTTTTGGCTGAAATATTGGAGACAATTTGTTCATCTATTTACCAAAATTATATAGTTCCAAAGTGCACAAAATTTATTAGGAGTGATATCTAACAAATTGGTATGGTTGTTTTCTTTTGATGCAGAGGTTGACAAATTTGGAAACATTATTCTTGGAATCCCTGCCTCACATGAGGTGTTTATGGAAAGGTCTCGTACTGAGCAAATTGATTACTTTGAACGTGGTTAAATGTAAGAGACTGACACATGTATTCACATGCAGCATGATTGTCAGTCTAGTTCAACTGAAAGTCCTAAAGATCAATCTTCATTCTTTATGCTTCCCCGATTTGTGTGAAATTGAGATTAGAGAATGCAACAAGTTGGAGAGTCTCTTCCCAGTAGCCATGGCTTCAGGTCTCCCAAAGCTGCAAACACTGAGAGTAAGTGAATCCTCTCAATTATTGGGAGTATTTGGGCAGGATGATCGTGCTTCACCTGTCAACGTTGAGAAGGAGATGATGCTTCCTAATCTAATTGTGCTGTCCCTAGAACAATTATCAAGTATTGTCTGTTTTAGTTTCGGATGTTGTGATTTCTTATTCCCTTGTTTGGAGAGGTTGAAGGTCCATCAATGTCCAAAGCTGAGCACAAAATTTGCTACTACACCAGATGGTTCAATGAGTACTCAATCAGAGGTGCTGCTGATTTGACTTTATTTCTTGCCTCTCTTTTAGCGTGTTTGTTTCTTGTTTCGCTCAATAATAAGATTTACAAGTTAAAATGAGCATGCCATGCTTGAATTGGTTTACAGGTATCGGAAGTAGCCGAAGATTCAAGCATTAATAGAGAGTGGACCAGAAATAAGGGGTGGAAAGAAGATGGAGACTCATGTCTTTGAGCTGTGAATATATTTGGGCATTCATGGTGACAATAGGTGACTGAGACTTGATGCTGTACACTTTGTTCAGAAGTTTGATATCATGTTTTCCTAGCAGAACAATCTCATGTTGAATGGTTTTTTCGAGCAGATATGATATAACCTAGCTAAATTTAACTACTTCTTGAAATCTCCTTGTTGTGATATTAATTGTATATGCTTCATATTATATTTTAAATTAAAACATTTGTTATTCTTACCATAACAAATTTTAATGTGGGCGAATCTCAAAGTTATTATGCATTGAACTATTCTCCTATAATGGAATCCTTTTATAGGTTGCATAAAAGTCCTTGAAATTTTTGTTTTTCATATTTATTTAATTCTATAGTTTTAAATTTTTATATATGATTCAATCTTAAAACTTTATTTTTATCATATTTTTAGTTATTAAATGTTGAGAGGAGGTAGGCAATGTGGTGAGAAAACAGAGAAAAGAGAGTTTTTCATTAATCATATTCCAATCATGAAAAGATTGGTTTTAATATAAATGGATTCATCGTGAAGATAAAAGTTTCATTAAAATAATCTTATTTAACTATTTATAATCTTAAATAAACATTTAATTGATTTAAAAATAAAAAATCAATCCAACTCTAAATTAATTATCAGAGTCATGATATATTCTTTTTAGTAAAATAAAGAAAAACAAACTTAAATAGAACTCTAATCATTGAATGAAATCCATTCACATTAAAAACAAAAGTTTCATCCCCAAAAAGTTATTATTGACTAACTTTCTTTTTTTTTTTATAGTTTTTCGAAAATATTTTTTATCAAATTTAAAAATTAAAGTACAAATAAAATAAAGTTTTGTAGCAAAATATTATATTTTTAAACTAAAAAAAACTAAAAAAATTGTCAAAATCTCAAGCCGTAGAGGAGCTAACATAATTTGTACCAAGGCTGAGCATAAAATTATTGTCAATGTTGTTGCCGAGATAAAATTCTCATAATGAATTTGGTTTTTCATGCTTACATGAAGCATGTTGAAATCAACCTTTACTTAGCTTCTGATTATCAAATCCCAATATGCTCATCAAACCTCTTTTGTTTACTCATTTGGCATTCATTTGTTTTAAAAAGGTGTTGGAACACTCGTAAATGTTAATTTTTTAAAATATTTTTTATTTTAAAATAATATATTTTTTATTTTTTAAATTTTATTTTTGACTTTAGCATATCAAAATGATAAAAAAAAACACATAAAAAATCAATTTAAAGTAAAAGAAAATTTTAAAAAATATACACAAAACTCAAATTAAAGTGCGGGGCAAACACCCCTTAAACTAATGAGCTCCCTGAATATTAGATAAACATGTTACAATACCAATGTAATAAGTATACCATTATGTTGACAAAAGAAATATAAATGATCATGTAATGTATACAAATAAAGCATATATTTTGTATCAATTCCATAGGAATTTTAATAATAAACTTATAATTTGCTTGCGAAACATATAAAACACAATTGGACATCATTTATATATCCTTAATTTGAATATTTTTATTTTCTTGCATGAACCAGGTGACTTTGCATAGTCCAACCTGGACATTTTTAGACAATTGTACTTTTCAATTTTTCCAAGTCATCCAAACACGGATATCCTTTAAAAATTGAGTCTTATTGATCATTCTCAAGCGTCTCACCATAGATGTCATTAGCTGAAGCTAATCTTGTAATTCATTTCCCAGCAATCCTATCACGGATGCCATTAGTCAAAGCTAATCTTGTAATTCATATCCCGACAATCCTATTATGGACGCCATTAGCCAAAATTAATCTAGCTTGTTAATACGCCAAACTTTATTTACATTGAACATAACATTATTGTAATTGCATTCATCCGAAAGACTTTAAACTGCATAAGTGTAAAGGGGAGGGAAAACCATGCCCTTGCTCTACTTATTTCGTGACCTCCTCCAATAAAAGATCCAATCTTGATCGCTCTTCTTGAATCACAAAGAAGTCTTTGGTCATGATTTCTTCAAGCCCAATGTTATAGGCAACTCATATTCATTCATTACACATATAATAGTTTCTATGCATGATCATTTCCTCATCATAACATATATACACATATCAAGTATATTTTCTTTTTATATATATAAATTTAAGGATTTCAACCTCTACTTCTCTTTTTTATGATGTAATAATTTTGGGGATATATATCTCATAATGAATTTGGTTTTTCATGCTTGCATGAAGGATGTTGAATTAAATCGACCTCTACTTTGTCTTATCTGGTAACTCACAAAGAGCTCCAAGTTGAGTTCATAGCCTCTAATGATTAAATTTTAATATGCTCACCAAACCTCTTTTGTTTACACGTATTGCATTCCTTTGTTGTCATAAAGTGTTTAAAGTAGTGATAAATATTATTTTTTAAAATATTTTTTATTTGGAAATTGATTGAAATAAATTTTTAACTTTAGTATATTAAAATAATTTAAAAACATAAAAAAAACTCAATTTAAAGTCAAAAAATAAAAACTTTCAAAAATATATGCAAAACTCCAATCAAAATGTATGCAAACGTCCTAAATTAAATGTGGTGCCTTTTCCATAATCAACTTGTACTGAGGAATTTACGTTAGGTCAACTGTAGTAGGTTCATTGAGCCCACATGACCGCCTACCTTAGTTTTCTGTAACATATTCATATTTTAAAGTAGAAACTATGATTGTTAATACTTGCAAATTTTTTTAAATAATAATAATAATTACTTTTCAAAATACTTTTTGAAAATATATAAAAATAATATTTTTATTTTTAAAATTTATTTTTGACATTAACATATTAAAACGGTGTAAAAGAATTAATTTAAAAAAAAATCAATTTTTTTAGTTATGTAACAAATGTACTAGCTTAATTTTATTTTTTAATGATTTTTTATCTAAAAATCTTAACCACCTCATTGTTGTATGCGTTATTAATATCAAAATTTAAACATAGAAATCATATTATTTATTAGAATTAATATATAACTGTATAAGAACATAAATTTTGTATAGAAATATTTAATTCAATTAAAATATATTTAAAATTTTATTAACTTTATAACTAAAATAAAATTTTAGTTACTATTTTTATTTTTATTTTTTACATGAAACTAATTATTAGGAGTTGTATTAACCTTTCACTTATCTCTAATTAAGAAAAAAAATTAAAACAATAATATGTAATTTCTAAAAAATATTTAATCCTATTTTTTCTATTTTTTCCTATTTATAATCATATAAATTGTTTTTATAAGAGTGAAGGGTTTAAAAAATATAATATTGTTCTTTGATCATATAAGGTTGTAATTGGACCAACATTTGAGTATCACAAGCAAAAATAAAGTTTGTAAATTTTGAAGTCATAATTGAGATCTGAAGAGAAAAGGGCTTAAATTAACTAAAATTGAAATAAATTGAGGTTCAAAGATGAGTTTGAAACAAATAATGAAGTTAGAAAATTAATTAAAAGCTTAATTGGAAAAACAAATTGATATTAGAAGGCCATTTGGCTCAAAAAATAAAGAATTGAAGTACCGGAGATGGATAAAGCAGAGAATTTAGAGGACATATTCTATCAAGGGTATAATTGAAAGAAAGTAAGAAGAAAAAGATGAAATTGACCTAGTTAAGAAAGATTCAAAGATCAATGACTGAAATGCAAAAAACACTTAAATTAATTGAAACGATGCATTTTGATTAAAAGAGGGGAGAATAAAAGATTCAAAGGAAACAACGTCGTTTTGTTCTTGTGCTCTGCAGATTTGTGGGCAAGGAGGACTGATCTTCGTGCAATATTAGGGCCTAATTTTGATCCCAGTTGATTCTCTTGGTGGCAAGAAAATGAGAGAAACATGTTCTATGATATGTTAGCTACAATCATGATACAAGAAATCAGACTTTAACTCTCAGAATTCATTACAGATTTTATGCCAAACATGCTCACTCAATCAGCCTCCCTCCAAGACCAGCAGCCATCCTTTCCATTTTGATGCAAGATTTAGCTTTCAAAATCTGATCCTATCTCCACGAATCAAGCAAAGAGAAATCAATGGTCAGTAACTAAGTTGATTTCCAAGATTACCTCCAAAGATTGGATGCAAATAAAGTCGGTGATTTTTTTTCGTTTATTAAAAGAAAAAACAGAGGAAGCACAAGAGGGGAGGGCAGAGAAGAAGGGGCGAGACTAGAGAAAACTGGGGGGATTGGGGAAGGAAAAGACGGAGACAAAGAGTGGAATAGAAGAGGTTGGTGACAAGAAGAAGTGAAGAAAGACCGAAGCATCGGAATTTTTTCCTGCTGCTACAATTCGTGGTTTAACTTCAGGTCCGTGTAAGCCATTGTACTGCTTTCATTCA
>Ga0325414_1007440_pt1 | contig 11604 bp, 10 predicted proteins | sample PopdelMetagenome_8_FD_206183 | JGI IMG/M metagenome (GOLD analysis project Ga0325414, IMG submission 206183) | Populus deltoides microbial communities from Bellville, Georgia, United States - Leaf-PdKOR-R3 | ecosystem: Host-associated > Plants > Phyllosphere > Phylloplane/Leaf | place: USA... | reverse complement strand
ACATATGAAAGTTGGTTAGCTATAATAAGCACTCTTGTTAATCTATCGCGTAATGAAACTCAATAACTAATAAGTATGTAGGCTTCTTCCTACAGTCCTCTAATGGCTCCATACAATTTACATTTCTTAAATTCCCAATTGCAAATTCGAAGAAAGCTTATATTAAAATCTCTCCCTCTTGAGAAACAAAACATTGAAAACCGTCGACAATGACTTTCTTGAGTAATACCAGAGAAATGAGATCAAATTTTGTCTTGACCAGTGAAGAAAGGCCTGAATTTTGAAGGAAACAAGAGGCCCACACTATTATCCACTAACTTCCTTTGGTAGCTTGGTGCTTGTATTGCTGAATTAGTTAGCTTGACCATAAAGCCCTCATGCCCCATAACGATATCCATAGCATAAACATTGCTACACCATATATCATGGCATCCTATTCTACAACCTCAATCATCAATATTACAAGTAACCAGTTTTATTCCACTAAAAAGAGTAAATATGCCTTCCTGAAGTCATAGTAATCCAATAATTAGTCCTCAGAATATTTTTTTCCGTTACCTTTGCCCAAGATAATATATCAAAATCCAAATATCAACTACAATCAAACTGAAACATAGAAGACAGCATATTAGCAGAACAAGTAGTGATAAAATCAAATTATGTGCAATAAAAGTCTATCAAGTGGAAGACAACAAATGCTATGCAAACATGTTGCAGCAAATAGTCTGTTTGGGACTTACCCATTGATTAAAACAAGGACAAAGTAAAGACTGCGATGATTTTTTAGGAGTATCCATAGTTTTCATCAAGCTACCAAATATCTGTTCCAGATCAAAATATTACATGTATGGAAGTGCAAAATGTCACCTCACAGTCGGAAGCTTTTGCATTTCAGCAGCATAAGCTGCGCTTAATTGACCTTCATCACCATGCTACAACAGGGGAAACAAACAAACATGAAATATTTCTATGGTCACAAGCAAATTACAAAGGAAGTGTTTGTGGTCCAATCCAGCTGGACAAGTTATATAGCTTCTTAGGTTTTGCAATTGACAAACTATACAATATTTGTGGAATAGAGAGAAAGGCATAGCAGAAAATGATCTTACTTTATTGGTTAAGTCAACTGCCATGGTATCCCCATATCGTTGGTAAAGATCATGGAAATGGCGCTCAACAACTTTTGACTAGAGGAAAAGGACCAGATAAATATGTATTAGCAAATGCATTACAGCTTGTTTAAAAAAAACGCATTATATTCATGGTAGAAGTGCACCGTCTGCTCATGACTAATGATTCTAAGACATGGTCTATAGCTCAAATCAACAATCTGCTCCCAAAGTAGGGGAATCGAACCTCGAATCTGAAAAGTGGAAAAACAAGTACCTATAAAGCATTGAAATAAAGCATTCATTCTCTACTATTGGGAAGAATGGAATCTTCTATCATGGGAAAACTGATTACATGAATCCAAATTCTATATTGACAATAGCAAACATGATAAATTAACTTTTTGCAATTGCACCCCAAAACAATTGAATTAAGTAACAATACTGGATCTGAAAAAGAGAATTTCCATGCTCATATGCTTCTAATACAGGAATTTTAATTCAACTATTCAGAAATTATACAATTTGAGAAAAATAATTTACAAACTTGTGATTTATCACCAATGTTCTGCCTTAAACATAATTTAAATTTATTGTGTCCAGAAGCATGCTGATGAAAATGGGAAAGGAACAACTAACTTCATACAGATACTGATAATTTTGATCCTGCAACTAGTTTCAGAACCTAATCAGATACTGATATACCTGCAACAATGAAGATCTGTAACCTTCAAGCTCCAGCAATTGCTCAGTTTCAATAAAGTTAGCAGTGTCTCCTTCAAGGTTAGCTCCTCTCCTCCACATTCGTGTCCCTAAACCACCATTATATCATATTAAAAAAATTAAAATTTCTAACATGTAGTCAAGCAGATAGCTATCAGAGTCATTGAACTTAGCAATACAATACCTAGACGCCGAGTACACCTTCTTGAAACTAATGTAACTGTGGCAGATGACTCTTTTATCTTTAGCCGTGCAGCTCCAAAGCGTAAATCTTAGTTAAATGAAAACAAAACAAATAAGGGACTATATGTGGTGTACATAATAAATGTTCCCGGAGAGAGAGACTGAGCAAGGGGAGAGGGAGGTGTGTGTTAAATAAATGACATGAGATATCAGAAACGTCAGGATATTTCCTTGAAGTAGAGGAATGATGAACTCATCAAGCTGCCACCAGAAAAAAACGATTGAACATTAGAAAAATGAAACTGATTGACGATACTAACTGAAGAATTGCAAGGATATGATTGTTTAGTTTTGGAAAGAACATCCTTCTCTCTATTTTTTCTTCCAAACAGAAAACATTTTCTAAATGCTAACCCAATTATTCCTTGATTTGAATATATGTAATATCTAACCTTAAACTCAATTAGTTCTTCCAAAAGACTTTTGTTCCAAACAAATCGAGGGTCAGCCTGAAAGACAGAAGAATAGAAGTTCAACATTCTCCACAAGCATGAGTTACAGTACATGATCGCTACAGAAGAAATATAACATACAATGAAGGTTTCCAACACTTTAGGAAAGCTGATCCAACAACAAGAAGGAGAAGGTATTAAACAAGACGACAAGTGTTTTACATTGAGCTTATCCTTTACCAAAGCTTATTCAGAAAAATACATAATACTGAATTTGAAACTACAACAGACACTCCAAAATCAACAAAATATGTAAGAAAACTACACCCCTCTGTCACAGCAGTAAGTTCTCACATTTTAAAACATAATAAGTAATCTGCAGAGTTCAAATAATAACCTGTACTTAATAACTAATGTAAAATCTTACTGATTTCCAAATCGGTTTACTCATCCACCCTTCTGCTAATTTACATCTTCGCTGCAAACTGAGAACAAGCAACCAAACACACCGCATAAACACAATATTTGATAACAATACAGAACAGAACATAAAGAAAATGCTGCAAGTTAAAGAGAATCTACTTCAAAGTTATATCCGTCTCATACGAATAATACAGCCCTGGAGTTGACTCCACCACTTTCAACAGATTCATAAAGTAGGCCTCATCTCTTTTCTGCACCAAAAAAAATTTACAACTACATTCTATTAGAAAAAAAATCACGAAACAAAGTGAAACCCTAACTTCTTGCGCAGTAGAAAACTTCAATGCCTCATTGCAAGGCAAAAACTTCATCGCAGCAATTCGGAAAACAGGAAAACCAAGAAATTCTCCAACTTCTTTCCGCGAAATTATCACAAGCATGTACGTTCCTACACCAATTTAACACAAAATTCACTACTAAGCAGAAAATTAATGCAAGAAGTTCGAAAATTACATACATTAATTAAAATCAATTACCTACGACCAATCTAATTGTGCCGACGACGCCGTAAATGACGGAGGTTTTTGACGGACTAACGGAACTTTCATCACAACCACCACCATCATTATCTGTTAAAAATAGCAAATCGAATGAGCTTGATTACGAATGAAAAAAATGATTTATTAAGTCTGAATTACCATTATTAAGAGGCTGGATATCGCCGTGGAGGCGACTGATGGAGAAGCCACGATTAGGAGATTCAACAGATTTGATCACGTATTTGTCGCTGAATTCTTGCAATTCTAATTGGTCAAAAAGTTTGAATCTCCCTGAAGGAGGAGGAGATGGAGAGGGGGTAATTTCCATAATTCGCTTTTGAGAAAATGGAGAAATGAAGAGAAATTTAGAGAGTTTGGAAATTTAAGAAAGTCAACGGAAAAAATGGATCATAGAGAGAATGGTCAGTTTTTAACGGCCTTTTGGGTTAACGGACACCCGGTTTTTCTAGTTTCCCGAATTTTTCTAATACGGTGTGTTTTGAGTTTAATGGATTAGGGAAAGGGATCAGTAGCATAATTTTCAGACATCGTCTATGATCTGGTGCAGTTGAAAATTATCGGGTTAATTTATAAGTCATCGGTTCAATTTAAATTTATCTAAAATAATTTATCTATGATCTGGAGGGAGGGGGAGCTGGCAGGGGCCCCGGCCCCTGCAAGGAAATGCCTCTCTCTTATAAATATTTTTAATTTTAATAAAAACAAGGAAATGCCTCTCTCTTATAAATATTTTTAATTTTAATAAAAATAACTGAAATTTTTTCTTGGTCTCTTTTAATTTATAATTTGACCCCTTTTCATTTTTTTTTTCTTGCTACGCCCCTGGGCATGACTATCTCCCTACGAAAAATGAGGCTAGCTCAGCATGGATTGGAAGTAGCGGATTCTTCGTGTGCGCTGTGTGGGCATGCAGAGGAGTCTACTGATCATCTGTTTGCTCAGTGCCCTTTTACCATGGAATGTTGGCGCGTGCTGAATGTGCAAGCTGCTACGAATCATGAGCTAGGGATGCACAATTGGCTCTTCGCACAGATGGAAGCATTAAATGGTAAAAGAATTATATATATATATATATATATATATATGAACGCGCGCAAGTGCGGAGCCTTATAGAAGGCTCAGGTGGGTTGTAGCCTAGGTAAAAACCTCACTTTTCTTTTGTCTTTTACAACAAACTTAAACATCAATAATTAATTGGTCGCTCACTTTCCTATTTTTAACAACAAATCTAAACATAAACAATTAATTGGCCGCCAACTTTGCCTTTGTCTTTTACAGCAAACATAAACATAAATAATTAATTGATTGTGAGAATCAGATTCATTCCAAGTAACTTAGGTTTTAACTTTTTTTTATTCTTAATAATATATAGTTTTAGCTTGGATTTTAAAAAGAAATTTATATAAAAAATCACAAGAGTGCAAAATCATCAGGTAAGCATTTACAACTCCTAACTTTTTATTTTGAATTCAATGTTTCATATTCATTGCAGTAAACTGTACCTTAAAAATCTAATAGTTTAAATACATTTAGTTTTTTTTAATACGATTAGAAATTACTGTGCTGAAAATAATGGTGAAACTGGGTCTGGTTAATGGACTGAGGATATAGAATATTTAGATGAGTCAGGGAGTGTTATTTATAGTAGTAAAGGTAAAAGTATAAAGTCAGTTATGTCGGGAGTTGATAACTATGTTATTATTGATGGGCTAAAGAAGCCAATGTTGAATGCTTTTGTTGTTGCAAAGATAGTTGAAGTTGTTAAGAGGTGGAAATGGGGGCCAGAATTGTAGACTGAATTGGAGATGATAATGTTATAAATTTGTGCAAATATTTTAATAAAAAAATTTAAAATTGTTAGTGGATTAAATGAACGGATGCTAACGCACTAGTAATAATAATTTACTAGTTATTTCAAAGTTAAGTTCCCCGAATCTCCCAGTAGTATGCATTACTATTTTATCCTTGTATATTCTACATTTCATGAATATTTTATTATGGCATTAGTATTCTTTCATCTTGCACCTGATTTCCCTAATCCTTTTTACTTGAATAGGTTATAAATTATAATGGAAAATCAAGAAAGCAAGAGAGGAAAAACTATGTTTTCATTCTTTAAACCAAGCGAACAAACATCAACCAGTAAAGGACATTCTCCATCCAATGTTGATGTCTCAAATCCTAGTGAACAACCCCTTTCAAATCTCAAAGAGTTGAAATTGATGTTAATACTCTTGAATGAGATCCTAGGTTACGAATTCCAGTGTGGCAACATTCTATTAATCAACAAGATGAAATTAGAAGAGCTTATATCAAAATAGATCCATATCAACCTAAGTTAGCAGAGTATCCAAGGACTAAATCAGGGAGATAGTATCGTCGATTTCAATACACTTGGATTGATCAATTTCCTTGGCTAGAGTACTCTCCATCAAAGGATGCAGTGTTTTGTTTTCCATGTTTTATCTTTGAAAACAAAGTGCCTCACCATCTCACATTCACTATCGAAGGCTTTAGAAGTTGGAAAAGGGTTAATGATGGGGTTAAATGTGCACTTTTGATGCATATGGGAAGTCCCACTTCACCACATAATAATGTTGTGAAATCTGCTGAAGATTTAATGAAAGTAAGTAGACATATTGATAAAATGTTAAATGCAAAAACTATTAAAGAAGTTCAAACAAATCGGTTGAGACTTATGACAACAATTGAAGTGTTCGATGGCTTAACTTACAAGTATATGCATTTAGAAGTCATGATAAATCTTTGGCTTCTAATAATCGAGGCAATGTTGTGGAGATGTTACTTATAGGGAGATTGAATGTTGACATTGATGATATTGTCTTAGAAAGAGATTTTGCATATTCTCGCGAACAAAGTGAGGAAAAAGATTTGTGAAGAAGTTAGAGATGCAAAGTTTTGTATTTTGGTTGGCAAAGCCAAAGATGCATCAAAGAAAGAACAAATGGTTATTGTTTTGAGATTTGTTGACATTCAGGGTTTTTTACGAGAGCCTTTTTTTCGGTATTGTTCATGTTTCAAATACTACTTTAATACTTAAAAAAGAAATTTATGATGTACTTGCTCGATATAACTTTCATATTCTCAATATGCGAGGTCAAGAGTATGATGGTGCTAGCAATATACATGGTGCATGGAACAGACTATATGCTTTATTTCTTAAAGATTGCCCTTATGCATATTATGTATATTGTTTTGTTCACCGACTACAACTGGCATTAGTTGCAGTAGTTGGAAATGAGATTTCTATATAGTTATTTTTCTCAAAATTGACAATCATTATCAATCTTATTAATGCCTCTCCCAAACATGGAACTACTCGCTAGAGCTCTCATTTTGATTCTATTTGCAGCTTAATAGATATGTATGGTGCAACTATTATTGTGCTTGAAAGTATGGTTCAAGAATGATCTTCTAACTCTATACGTGGAGAAGCTGGTGGTTGTTTGATTGTGATGAAATCTTTTGAATTTATATTCATCTTATATTTGATGCATAAAATAATGAGGATTACTGATTTACTTTGTCGAGCTTTGCAGCACAAATCTATGGACATCTTATATGCAATGGATCTTGTATTAACTACTAAAGCATTGCTTCAAACTTTAAGAGATGCCGGGTTTGATCTTCTCCTTGTAAATGTACAATATATTTGCACATAATATGAGATTGATATACCACATATGAATACTTTATATAAAAATACTACATGTCATTCAAGTCAGCAACAAGGATTGGTGATAGTTTACCAGCATTATCATTATGATATATTTAACTCAACAATAGATTTTCAGTTGGAAGAATTAAATTCTAGATTTAGTGATGAGATAGTGGAACTCCTTGTACTAAGCTCTGCTTTAGAACTCAATGACAACTTTATATCATTTAAAGTTGATGATATTTACAAGCTTGCTAAGAAATTTTATTCGGAAGATTTCAATGAACAAGAGATGTATTATTTGAGATCTCAGCTGAAGTATTATCAAATTGATGTGATTCATCACAAGAGCTTTCAAAATATGTCTACCATTTCTGAATTATGTCGAGGATTAGCCGAAACAAATAAGTCGCAACACTAACATTGGATTGACAGGTTGATTCATCTTGTTTTGACTTTGCCTGTTTCCACTGCCACTACAGAGCAGGTATTTTCGACTATGAAACATGTTAAAACTATGCTTCACAATAAAATAGAAGAGGAGTTCTTAGCAAATTCTATGATGATTTACATTGAACGAAAGCTTGCTGAAGATATCAATTCGGATTCGATCATAGATGAATTATATTCCACAAAATATCGAATGGTGCAACTTCAATAGCATAATTTTTTTATTTTTTTTTTAATTTTATGTACTTTAAATTTTAATTTTTTTATATTTTATATTATGTATTTGGATTGAAACTTTATTGTTAATTTGACAAATTTATATATACAAGTTAATGATTCATCTTGAAAAATAATTTATATGTATTTGCTTCGTAGCCCAAGACAGAAATTTTTTTTTTGGCTCTGCACTTGTGTGTGTGTGAAATCTCATAATTAAAAAGGTCAAAGACAAAGTAATAATTCAACATACTTAAACTTGGTAAAATACCAAGCCTAAATGACACGAGTCTAGCTTGCTTTCATATATAATATTTTTGGGTTCAACTAAATACATATGATTCCAGTGAGATGTCAGACTCATTACTCTTGGGTTCACCGTATAACAAAGCCCAAACTCAAGGTATGGTATACCCTTAGGTTCAACTACATGTTTAGCTCAAGTAAATATAGGTCTAGCAAGATATCAGGCCCAACACCATTGAATTCAACTACGTGTTGAACCCAAGTGTAAGTGGATCTGACGAGATGTCATACCCAACATTATTGGGTTCGGCTATATGTTGAGCCCAAGAACAAGTGGATTTGGCGAGATACCAAACTTAATGTTCTTAGGTTCAGCTACACGCTGAACCCAAGTACATATAAATCTGACAAGCTGCTAGACCATTATTCTTGAGTTTGGAATCATTCCACGTCCAAATACATATGAAGTTGATAATTTTTTTAGGTTCCATATTAGATGACAATGATTTATTTGTTTATTCTTATGTCTTTTGACATAAAATGTTAAAAGTCAAAAATAATTATCTTTCTACATCCTTAAGTGTATAAAAGTCATATAAAGATTTATCATATTTCCATCAACATTAATATTGTGTAAGAGATATTTATCCCTCATTAATATTGCGTAAAAGATATTTATTTCTCATTAATACTATAAAAAATAAATGATGTTTAAACCCCTCCATTCAAGCAACATGACAAAGTTTAGAGGCTATATATACTATTTGAACCACCAAAATAAATGATTCTCACTTTTTATAGTCTTTATAAGTATTTATAATCTTATTTTCAGAACATTTATCATACACAACTAAGAATAAACACTTTTGTTTCTAGAATTTAAAGCTTATTTTTTTATTTATTGAAATCTCTTATTAACAGTCATTGATTTTACAATTGGGATGTCCCAAAATCCCATCAAAAATAATTGTTTTACAGGTATTAAGCCTTTTATCATCAATCATTAATTTCGTGAACTTTAAAGAAAAAAATAATTGACATCAACATTTAATCATCATTTATCCAAACACTCATAACCTTTATTTTTAAACAATTTTGGAACATCAACAATATACATATTTAGAAGAAATAAATAATAAATTGAAAAGTTCAACAATATATTTTTTTTTAGTTAAGATAAAGGTGTGTGTTATCTTTATCTTTTTAAATTTTTTCAAGAACAAAAACGTTACGGAAACAAAAAGGACAAAAAATAATTGTCAACAAATGAAAGGATATCTCTCCACTTAAAACTTCACGCAAAAGAATGGTTAATTATTATTATTCAGATTATTATTATGTTAAAGTGATATAATATAGATAAAACTATTAACTGGTTGTTAGTTTACAAATTATTATTTTTATTTCTAAGAATTTATTCAAATATTGTACAGCATTTAAAACGTAATATTTTCATGTATAAATGTATATGTGATATTTGCAATATCATTTAGTTTATTGAAAAAATAAATACTCATTATTTTTTACTTTATTCCACTAATGCTAATGTGTGTGCCATATAACTAACTAGTATATTGGCCTGCACTCTGTCACATGTTAATAAAAATTATTTTTTAAAATATAAAAAAATTTTAAAAAATATAAAAAATATTTTAATTGTTTTGGGTCTAGTTGAATCTGGCAGTTATGTCTAATTAATTATTTTTTATTTATTATAAAAAAATTTAAATTATCATTGAAATATTCTAAATCAAAACGTTAATTAATGTTTTTATAATTATATTTTATTTTTTATAAAAAAAACATTTGAATTATCTATAAAATATCATAAACAAAAATTCTAATTAATGTTTTTTGAAAAAAAATTATTTTTTATAAAAAATTAAAACTGCCCTTAAAATATCCTAAACAGAAATACTAATTAATTTTTTTGTAAACTTTTTTTATTAAAAAAAACATTTAAATTATTCTTGAAGTATCATAAACCGAAATGTTAATTATTATTTTTTATAATTATTTTTTAATTTTTTTTATAGAAAAAACATTTAAACTATCCTTTAAGTATCCTAAATAGAAATCTTAATTAATTTTTTTTATTGTTTTATAAAATAACATTTAAACTACCCTTAAAGTATCCTAAACAGAAATGTTAATTATTTTTTATATATGTTTTTTATTTTTTAAAAAAAATATTTAAATTATCCTTGAAGTATTCTAAACCGAAATGCTAATTAATTGTTTTTATAATTGTTTTATTTTTTATTACAAAAAACATTTAAACTACCCTTAAAATATCATAAACAGAAATCTTAATTAAGTTTTTATAGATTTTTTTTATCTTTAAAAAAAACATTTGAACTACCCTTGAAGTATCCTAAACAGAAATCCTAATTAATGTTTTTTATAAATTTTTATTTATTTTTTCTAAAAAAAACATTTAAATTATCATATAGGTATCCTAAACAAAAATCCTAATTAATGTTTTTAAAATGTTTTTTTTATTTTTTCTATAAAAAAAATTAAAAATATCCTTGTAGTATCCTAAATAATATTTTTATAATATTTTTCTATTTTTTATAAAAAAACATTTAAATTACCCTTGAAGTATCTTAAAAAAAATTCTAATTAAGTTTTTTTTATAATTTTTTTATTTTTTATTAAAAAAATTAAACTATACTTGAAGTAATCTAAATATAAATTCTAATTAATTTTTAAATTTTGTTTTATAGACTCTTACATCTGCCAGCTAAATAAGACCCAAGAGCCTTAAATCTACCATTAATACCTAATTAATTGTTTTTGTTAAAAAAAACATTTAAAATATTATTGAAGTATTCTAAATTAAAATGCTAATTAATTTTATATGTATATATAATATTTAATTATTTTTGAAGTATCATAAATAAAAATTTTAATTTTTTTTAATTTTTTCTATAAAAAATATTTAAACTACCTTGAAAGTATCATAAATAATATTTTTTAATAATTTTGGATTTAGTGACTATGCCTTAACCCAACATGCTATAACAACTTTTAAAATAAAAAATAAAAAACACAAGGCCCCTTGTTATCCTCTAAATATCTTCTACAATACATATATTTTATATACACAATACCAGCACAGTAATTTTCCATGCGTTTGAAGTATAGTATAATTTCTTCTAATAAATAAGCAACAGTTTTTTATCACATACTCCACACGTGATTTGCATTATTTAACATTTTTTAATTTATTATTTTACTTATACATTTAATTAAATAGAAATATTTTTAGAAAAAGTTTATAATGTTTTTAATATATATTAGTTTTTTATCATATGTTCCACATGTGATTCTCATTATTTAAATAAAATAATATGCTTCCTTAAAATGAGCAACATAAGAAAAATTATATGCTGTGACACATGCAATATTTGAATAAAAATCTGTATAAATGTTTTAATAAGCTGCAAAACTTTGAATCTTCTAAGCATTTTTAATAATTTTAAAATTTTATATTTAATATCAGAAAATTTCATATTATACATTTTTATTATTAATGAATTATGTTTAATTAAATCTAA
>Ga0325414_1007439_pt1 | contig 11605 bp, 5 predicted proteins | sample PopdelMetagenome_8_FD_206183 | JGI IMG/M metagenome (GOLD analysis project Ga0325414, IMG submission 206183) | Populus deltoides microbial communities from Bellville, Georgia, United States - Leaf-PdKOR-R3 | ecosystem: Host-associated > Plants > Phyllosphere > Phylloplane/Leaf | place: USA... | reverse complement strand
TCAAATCCAACATAATCATCATCACATCACACGGTCCAACCATCCTGGACCATATCCCACCTCAACACTACTCAAATCTCTCATACTTTCAATTTCCACAATTTATCAATCAATATAGACAAAGATTATCTCTCATACTTTCAATTTCCACAATTTATCAATCAATATAGACAAAGATTCACAATGAAAGAAATATAGGCGGGTAAATCAATCAATATAGACAAAGATTATCTCTCATACTTTCAATTTCCACAATTTATCAATCAATATAGACAAAGATTCACAATGAAAGAAATATAGGCGGGTAATGGATAAATGAATATATATATATATATATATATATATTCATTATACAAAATGATTAATTTCATGATTAACATAAATGATTCTATTAATTATATATGGACAACAAGATTACAAAATATACTAAGACAACAAAATAACCTCTTAAGAAATAAATCAATTATGTCCTGTGATATATGATGGACCTATATATATACAACAATAAAATGACAATTAATTCATCACTTCCCTTCATAAATAATATCAATATAATACAAAATTATGACTCACAATTATAGCTAGTTATCCTTAAAATTTTTATTTGCAAACTCCTTTACTTTTATTTGATAATCTTCATTTAATTACCATTCTAGTTATAACACCATTCCATATTAGTAAATAAATAATTTTTAACTATGAAAATAATTGTTCTCGACTTTCATCCTACCATGGCAACCACAAAATTTTTGGAATCCTTTTTATTTTAGAAACAACATACATTGACTTCTTTTTTTCTAAAAAAGCATCAAATATTAGTTTTCATTCACTCATGAATGCAAAAATAATCATTGGCTTCTTTTCCATAATGAAAGCAACATACATTGGCTTTCTTTATTAAAAAAGCAATATACATTGGCTTCCTTTCTGTCGCACGTCCCCTGGTGCGGCGATTCGGTGATTTTTGTTCGTTTGCTTGATTTGAGGTCTTGGGAGTCGCCACTTAGTATTTAATTGAGGGTTACTAGGAAACCTGATGTACTGGTCTTTGTCAGAAATTTAAGGGTAAGGGACTGGTTGTGGCTAGGAATGTATTAGCACCCCTAGCACAACTTACCTGAGGTAAGCTACTTTGCAGTTTGATATGATTTAAAAATTTGAAATATTGATCAAATTCTAAGGTTTTAATAAATCAGTTATTAAATCCCAGAATATATGTAGAAACATGTTCTTACATTTTCTTGGAAAATATAACATTATTTTATTTGTCCTTAAGATATTTAACCATATTCAAATTAAACACCTAATTCTTTTTGTCTTTTTTTTGTAAATTTTAATTTTTCTTATTTTATTTGTATTTTTGAAAGCGAGCAATATCAACGTCAACTCAACAAAGAAAATTAGTGATCATAAAATTTACGCGTTAAAAGTTGAACGCGTTCCAAATACCTTTGAAAATTTAAATTCTTTTGAGATGACGTTGAAAATGCTAAAAACAATGAAAATATATCAAAAATGCATTTTTTAGGGTTTTCATTGCTTTTTTCTATTTTTGGTTTTTTCTGTAAATTTATCAAAAACATGGGTCAAAAATTAGGTAGCAACACTTTCCATAATGGAAGTAACATACATTGGCTTCCTTTCCACAATGGAAGTAACATACATTAGCTTTCTTTATTAAAAAGCAACAAACATTGGTTTTCATTCATCATGAAAACAACATAATCATTAGCTTTCTTTCCATAATGGAAGCAACATAATCCTTGATTTTTTTTTATATATCTCTTCCTTGAGCATAATTATCACATTAACTCCATATATCTTTTACATTTCCCATTCAGAAGAGGATTTTTCAATTAAAGTGAAATGAAAGGAATAAATTATCTAATAAAAAAGACTAAGGCGCATGAATACCTACTTGTTATTTAAACTCTAGATGTGACACCTTATTGTTGTCCTGCTATCGCAACCTTTTTTGGACCAATAAAGATTCATACATCATCAACAATTCCACTAACACTGAAAACTTCATCCCAATTCTCATTATATCCAAATTTTAACTTACTAAGTAGAATAAATTTCTTAATCCTTCACACATGTACATTATTTTTCATTTTTTTTATATAATTTAAATAATTTCAAATTCTATATCAATGGTACTTCCAAGCAAAGATTAGAGATTGGTCATTTTTTTGTTAATTCAATTTAATCCCCTCATAGCATTTTTCAATGTTTCAATTATAACTAGAGTTTTAGAGCTCAGTTTTAAGTGTGGTTAGCCTTTTTAGAAAGGTAAGACAACATGATACAACTTTATGAAGGGTGATAAACCTAGTTTTGCCATTTATACATCAAAATGCACCCATTTCAGCAGCATATAAAAATTATCCAGTAGCATCTAGTTAGACATTTCTTCAGTTTTAACCGCATACCTGGAGTTTTATAACTTCAATTTAAGTAAAACCAGTTGCATTTGAAAGCTAACATCCACATCTACAACTTTTATGAAGGAATATATTTTAAATTCTGTCATTCTCAAGCCTAGTTTTTCTGATGAAAGTTCATTGATGAAACTACCATAATTTTGGCTTAACAACTTAACAAACAAGTGTTTTCATTTGTTTCCCTATCATTCATGATAACTAATTCCATTCACTATGTCTTATAACACTATCAAGTGTGTGTGTGTATCAATCAACTCACCAATTCTATCTTTATTCAATCATTCCTCATTATAAGCAACATCATTTCATCAATAATAATATCAAAAGAGACAACTAAAGCTCATAATCACAATTTCACATAACACTAACATATTCAATATATTTTATAACATATGTTTATACAATCTAATCCTTTTAGATGCATTACTTACCCTTAATAGATGATGAATTAAGAGAAAGATGTACAAGTTTTCTTCACTTTTCCCTTCCACGCCTCATTTCCTCTAAAAACCCACACTTCCAAGCTCACTTTCTCCTCAACACCTTGAATCTTTTGTTCTTTGTCTCTAAAAATCTAATAAGTCTATGTTTTTTTTAGTGATTGAACAAAAAACTTAGAAGAATTTCATGGATTCTCCTCCTCTCTTAATCTTTCTAGAATTTTCGGCCAACTTGGCTTCCTTTAAAAGCCAAGTATTCTATTTTTTTTAATTACAATTTTTCTTTTTTACTTAAACCATTTATTTCTGGGTAAATTTCCTTTTCCTAATTCTATCATTTGTTTATTCCAAGTCCAAGTTGAGTTATTTTGACTTTCATTGAATTATATGACATATTCATTTTTATTCCAACCTCTCCAATTTGTCATCTTCCCAACAAAATAAATAGTTATTCCACTCATTTAGTATAATATTGTTCTTACTACCTGTGTGAATTATGTCCAAGGGTTTATATTTCTCTCGTCTTTATAAAAATCTCATCCTTGGAATTGGTGTTCACACCTTTTTGTGAAAATAGTTTTAAATGTTTTTTCATCATTTTTTACTCCCTTTCCCAAGTTTCTTCTTTAATTTTGGAACTTTTCCATAATATAACCTTCTTATTCCTCAATTCCTTTACACTTCGGTCTAAGATTCTCACTAGCTATACCTCCATAGTTAAATCTTTACGGATTTCTATAGGAACTTGTGGCAAAACTCTTGTGAGATCCAACTCTACTTTATGACGTAGTGATACATTGAATATGTCATGTATCCTTGCCAAATATGAAGGCAATGCTAACTGATAGGAAATGAGACCAATTCTTTCAATAAATTCAAAAGGACCAATATATTTAAGAGCTAATTTGCCTTTCATACCGAAACAAACAATGTTCTTCCATGGTACAACCTTTAAGAATACTTGATTCCCCACCATGAATTCCAACTGTCTTCTTTAATTGTCCGTGTAACTCTTTTATCTATCTTGTGTTTTTTTTCATCCTTTCCTGTATTAACCTCATTTTATCAGTAGTTAACTGCACCAATTATGGTCCTAGGAGTTTCCTCTCACCTACTTCATCCCATCATACAGGAGTTTGATATTTTCTTCCATACAATGCTTCATAGGGAGCCATACCAATAGTAACCTGGTAACTATTGTTGTATGAAAATTCCACTAATGACAAATGCTCTTTCCAGTGTCCCCCAAATTCTAGAATGCAGGACCTTAATAAATCTTCTAAGATCTGAATGGTTCTTTCAGACTAACCATCTATCTGTGAATGAAAAATAATGCTTAAGTTCAACTTTATACCTAAAACACGTTGTATACTTGGACACAATCTTGAAGTGATGTGTGGGTCTCTATCAAAGATTACGGATACTGGAACCCCATGAAGTTGAACCACTTCATTAACATATAATCTAGCCAATTTATCAATAGAATCACTTATTCTCATCAATAAGAACAAATTAGACTTAGTTAATCGATCCACAATCATCCAAATTGCATCATTACCCTTCTTGCTTCTTGGTAAACTCGAGACAAAATTGATAGTGATATTCTCTCACTTCCATTCTAGAATCGAAAGAGGTTGCAATTTTCTAAAAGGTTGTTGATGTTCTACTTTTACTTGCTGACATACTATATATTTTTCTATATATTTAGCTATTTCTCTTTTCATCTTAGGCCACTAGTAATTCTCTTTTAGATCCCTATTCATCTTAGGCCACTAGTAATTCTCTTTTAGATCCCTATACATCTTGGTACTTCCAGGATGAATTGTAAGTCTAGACTCGTGTGCCCCATTAAGAATTTCTTCTTTTAGAGCTCTATCATTTGGTATACAAATCCTTTTTCCCATTGCTACCATTTCATTTTTCAATATACCAAACAATGAATTTTGTTCCTACTTTATTATCCTTTTTGTCTTTACTAACTCATTATAGGTTTTCCAAGTTTCTAAAATTCTATTTCTCAACAGTGGTTGTACTATCAATTTTATTAGAGTGATCCCCTTACTCCCATACTCAATTATACTCCGTATTTAGTCAATTCTAAAAGTTCCTTTTTGTCTCTAGCTAATACACCAATAATCATTATATTATTCTTTCGACTCAAGGCATTAACTACCACATTTGCTTTTCTAGGATAATAATCAATAATACAATCATAATATTTTATTAACTCTATCCATCTTATCTGGTTGGCATTTAACTATTTATGTGATATCAAGTACTTTAAACTTTTATGATCGGTGAAAATCTATACCTGAGTCCTATATAAATAATGTCTCTATATTCTTAAGGTATACACTACAACTGTTAAATCCAAGTCATGTACTAGATAATTCACTTTATATGGCTTCAATTAACTAGAGGCATAGACAATTACCCTACCATATTGCATTGGCACACAACCTAGACCTTTAATGGAAGCATCACTATAAACCATAAATCTTCTTTGTTTTTCTAGAATTATCAATATGGGAGTTGAGGTCAATCTCTTCCTCAACTCTTAGAAGCTTTCATCATCTCTTAACCATTCAAACCTAACTTCCTTCCTAGTCAACAAGGAGGCTATAACCAAAAACCCTTTTATAAACCTCCTATAATATCCTGTTAGCTTAAAAAAAAACTATGAATTTCAATCACATTTATTAGTTTTTCCCATTTTAAAACTACTTCTACATTCTTAAGATCAACATGTATACTATTTTTTGATATCACGTGTCCCAAAAATACCACTTCATTCAACTAAAATTCACACTTACTCAAAGTCTCCATTGAAATTCATAATAGTATATCAAGATGTCGTCTATAAACACTACCACCAAAAAAATCCAAATAAGGTTTAAAAACCCTATTCATTAAGTCTATAAATATTACTAGAGCATTAGTTAGCCCAATTGGCTTTAATAGGAACTCATTGTAAAATATACTAAAACTACTCAGTGTTTCACTGTGCAGTACACAGTGAAACGTTGAGCTGTTTTTTTTATCGTTTTTAACATTTTTTATTTTTGTTTTTTATGCCTTTATGGGTTTTTTTTTTGCTTTTTTTGTGTTTTTTTTTCTTTTAATGATTTTTTTTTTAATTTAGTTTGTTAATGTTAATTTTTTTAGTTAGTTATTAGACTTTCATAACACGGATCCCAGGTTTGACGGGTTAACCTGACTTGACGAGTTAACCCAGAATTTTTTTTTGCTTTTTTTATTTTTAATTAATGTTTTTCGTTTAGTTTAGTTTGTTAAAGTTAAATTTCTTTCTATTTAATTATCAGACTTTCATGACACGTATCCCGGGCTTGACGAGTTAGCCCAGTTAATTCTAAGTTAACCCGTTAATTTTATTTTCTATTTAGTCATCAAACTTTCATGACGCGAATTCCAGGTTTAATGGGTTAGCCTGGTTTGAAAGGTTAACCCAGTTAATTCATTTTTTTTTCTTTTTCTTCATTAGTTTTTTTCTTTCTGTTTTTTTTTTAATTAATTTATTTAATTATCACACTTTTATGACACGACCTTGCAGCCAGACACACATCCAAGGCTCTTGGGTCCGGTGTTGCAACCAGACTCACTTAAACTTGAGTCATGTAGGTTTAATATTATTATTAATATTATAAATATTACTCTTGGGTCAAGTGTTGCAGCTAGACCAAAGGCTCTTGGGCATATCTTTGCAGAAAGACTTAACACTCTTAGATCTTAGGTTTTTTTTAAATTTTTTATGTAAGAAAAAAAATTAACCCGTGGCCTGTGCCCTTTTTTTTTTCTCTTTTCCTTTTTAAGCCTTTTACTGTGGACTGCACAGTACAATCCACAGTGAAAAAGCTGATGCCTTTAGTTTCTTTTTTTTTTTGTCTTTTTTCTTTTGTTTTGTTTTTTAATTAATTTTTTTTTAATTTAGTTTCTTAATATTCAATTTTTTCTGTTTAATTATCAGACTTTCATGACACGGATTCCAGGTTTGACGGGTTAACCCAATTGATTCATTTTTTTTCTTTTTCTTCATTAGTTTTTTTCTTCCTGTAAGTTTTTTTCTCTTTGCCCTTTCCTTTTTAATTAATATATTTTTTAATTTATTTAATTAATATTAAATCTTTTTTCTATTTAATTATCACACTTTCATGACATGGATCCATGTTTAATGGGTTAACCTGATTTGGTGGGTTTAACCCAGTTGATTCAGATTTTTTTTCTTTTTCCTCATTAGTTTTGTTCTTCCGATTTCTTCTTTTAATATTGTATGCAGTCTATAGTGAAAAAGCTGATGCTTTTAGTTTTTTTTTTGCTTATTTTATTTTATTTTTATGCCTTTCATCGTAGATTGCACAATGCAGTTTACAATGAAAAGGCTGATACTTTCTTCTTTTTTAATTAATTTTTTTATTTAGTTTGTTGATATTAAATTTTTTTCTATTTAGTTATCAGACTTTCATAACATGAATCTCAGGTTTGACGGGTTAACCCAGTTAATTTAGATTTTTTTTTCTTTTTCTTCATTAGTTTTTTTCTTTTTATAAAGTTTTTTTCTTTTCTTTTTTATTTTTCTTTAATATTTTTTTATTTAATTTAGTTCATCAATATTAAATTTTTTTCTATTTAGTTATCGACTGATACCTTTAGTTTTCTTTTTTTTTTTCTCTTTTTTACTGTTTTTATGTCTTTAACTGTGGACTGTACAGTGCAGTTCACAATGAAAAGGGTGATGCCTTTTTGTTTGTTTGTTTTTTTTCTTTTTAATTAATTTTTTTCGTTTAATTTAGTCTGTTAATGTTCAATTTTTTTCTATTTAGTTATCAAACTTTCATGACACGGATCCCGGGTTTGACGGGTTAACCTGGTTTGACGGGCTAGCCCAGTTAATTCTGTGTTAACCCGTCAAAATTTTTTTCTTCTATTTAGTTATCAAACTTTCACGACACGAATCCAAGGTTTGACGGGTTAACTTGGTTTGAAGGGTTAGTCTAGTTAATTCGGATTTTTTTCTTTTTCTTCATTAGTTTTTTTCTTCCTTTTGGTTTTTTTTTGTTTTTTTCTTTTTAATTAATCTATTTAATTATAACACTTTTATGACACGACCTTACAGCCAGACCCACATCCAAGACTATTGAGTCTAGTATTGTAGTCAGACTTACTTAAACTTGGGTCATGCAAGTTTAATGTTACTTTTAATATTATAAATATTACTCTTGGGTCAGGCGTTGCAGTCACATCCAAGACTCTTGGGTATAATTTTGCAAAAAGACCTAACACTTTTATATCTTAGCTTTTTTTAATATTTTTATGCAAAAAAAATTGACCCGCGGCATCGCGGGGGTCATGTAACTAGTAATGGCTATAATGAGTCCTAAAAGTTGTCTTCTGTATATCTTGATCCTTGATCTTCAATTGATGAAACCCTGATCACAGATCTATATTTGAGAATACTCGTGCTCCATTGAGTTGATCAAATAAATCAATCATAGGAAGGAGATATCTATTCTTTATGGTCACCTTATTCAACGACCTATAATCAATACAAAGCAGAAGGGTACCATCCTTATTCTTTACGAACAGAACAAAAGGCTCTCTAAGGTGAAGTATTGGGTCGAATGAGTCCTTTTTCTAACAATTCTTGTAGTAGTACCTTCAACTATATTAATTAAACAAGGGCCATTTTGTGTGGGGCCTGGGAAATAAGTGTAGTGCCTGACAACACCTTTATAGTTACCTCAACTTCTCGTCTACTAGGTAATCTCGGTAACTCCTCAGGAAATACATTAGGATATTCTCATATTACTGGATTTTTAAAACTTCTTTCCTCTATTTTAGACATCCTTTAAATATGCTAGGAAAACCTCACACCATTTTATTATTAATTTCCTAGTAGTCATCATTGAAATCAACCTATTGAACACCGTATTTCTCTCCCCCGTAAATTCCACCTCACCACTATTTGACATTCTAAGAATAATTATCTTAGCATAACAATCCATCTTAGCAAGGTACATACTTAGACAACCCATCTCTAAAATTATATCAAAATCTAGCATATTTAGTGCTATTAAATCTACCTTTAACTCATAATCCTTTATCAAAATAGTAAACCCCTCATAAACATCTTCTATTTCCACTTCCTCCCCTAAAGGTGTATTAATAAATAACTCCCTCACTATTTTTCTTACATGTACATTCAATTTATTGACAAATTTACAAGATACAAAAGAATGTGTCGCTTTTGGGTCAAATAATATATAACCCTTCTGAGTATTACAATGATTATACCTGCCACCATATCTGATACGACTCTAACAACAATCTAATCCATACTCTGCCCTGAGTCTTATTACCCTGTCCTTGGCTTGAACCCTATAGGTACCAACTCTTGACTAGGTAGGTCTCATCTACTCTCCACCGGGCCTATTTATTATCTCTGACCACTGCTGACTCGATGCCAAAGTCCTATTTGGGCAATTTCTCCTGAAATGCCCATATTTTCCACATAAATGACATCCCTCCTTCAAATATGAACACATTCTCAAGTGATGGCCCTCCTACCTATAAATAAAACACCTCTTATAGTTACCCTACAATCTCCAAGATGAAACCATCCACAAATATCACAACATGGAAAGGTAAATGATCTTCGAGTAGTAGTCCTTGATGAACTGCTACCCTGTGTTACTCCAGCTCTACCTCTACTAGGAGTAAATCCTCCCCTGTTATACTAGGAAAATCTACTAGTTGATCCTCCTGTATTGGGACCCCTTCCCCTAAATAACTGTCCCTAGTGAAGCCTACCTCCTTCTTTTTTTAGAAAGAGGTGGCTTACCTGCAAAAGGTACAAGCTCCTTTCTCTTCCCCAAATCCATCTGACCCCATCTCTTAAAAAAAGCTCCTCCTCTTTAATCACATTGACCCCACATAAATTCTTTATTTATACATTGCCCCTATATGTTTGCTTTATTTATATTTTACCTCACTAAACTCTTTCTTTCTAGTAATTTAATGCTATACCATTTTTTTTCTCATTCAATTTCACTCTTTTCTTTTAATTAGAATTTTCTTTGGACTTAAGCGTTTGTTTCTGGGTAAATTTCATTTTCCTGATTCTATCATCTGTTTATTCTAAATCTAAGCTAAGTTATTACGACTTTCATTGAATTATATGACATACACAGTTTTATTTCAACTTCTCCAATTTGTTATCTTCCGAGCAAAATAAATATTTTTTCCACTCATTTAGTATAATATCATTCTTACTACTTGCTTAAATTCTATCAAGGGGTTTACATTTTTTTCTATAAAAAAATGATGCTCTAGTGCAGTAGGTGTGTTTTGAAGAAGAAAAAAAAATCATAACTTGGATTATAGACTTGACTAAGTCAAATAAGTTGGTTTTATTTTAATTAGATGATAAAAAAGAGACAGCGACAACAAATAAACTAAATAAAAAAATTTGGCTACAATAACCGAAGAAAAAAATATTTTTTGAAAAGGGAAAAATGATGAAACTTAATTCTTAGCTGATTAAATACGAAACGACAAACTATGGTAAAAAGGACAAAAAAAACCTAGTCTGATTCAACCCGAGCTGACATGACAAATCTATAACTCAGATTATAAAGGTCGAGGCAACTTGATAGCCTAATTCATAAGATGACAAGCCAATATTTTTTTTAAAATAATGAAATTGAAAAAAAATGAAAAAAAGATGTTAATCAATGCTAGCTTCTTAAACTAGAAGCACCCTATATGGAAAAACAATGGGACTCAATTCCCAACCAATTATATGTTGAAGGAGAAAATTGAAAAAAAATAATTCAATCACACAAAAGGATAAAAAAATAACAATTAATAGATTGAGGATTAAAATTGAAAAAAGAAATAGATCAGAGGACACCCTAAGATTTTTTAATATTGGGATTGAAAAAAATCAAAGGAATGAGGAATAAACTAAAAAAATAACACATGAAAAATGGAGATTAAATGATGAAATTAAATAAAAATAAAAACTTCACAAGGGTCAAGGACAAAAATTAAAAACCAAAAGAATAAGAAAAAAAATCTGAAAACAAAACAAATTAAGGGGCAACTTTTGAAATTTGAAGGGTTAGATGCCAAAATGGAGGTCCATTCAAGGCACACGCTTACCAGGGTGGATGGGTTACTAAGACACTTTAAACACTTACATGAAAGCCATCGTTTGGCCGCACACCACCCAAAGGTGCGACCATCTTTTACGCATTGACGCGTGCAACATGTTTTTGTTGAAAGGGCTTAACAATAACTGCACATTAAAAATTAAAAACATACATAAACTTTTTTAGTTCCTAGGCTAATTTTGTACTTTAATTATTAAAATAAAATAAAATAAAATAAAAGAATCATATTACCCTTATCATCAGTTAAGTCAAATTTATTTGTCATGAAAGTAAAATTATAATTTTACTATTACAATCTACCACGCCATTTGGTTTAGAGTTACAGTAAATAGCACACCCTTCAATTTTAATGTATTTTGTTAGAATATAGAGAAATTATGGAGCACATAATCAATTAAAGAGACAAATAGATTAATTGAAGATCTCAATCAAAATAAATTAAGGGAAATTAATATTTTCTTACAATAATTAATTTGATTTGTTTTCTTTTTTCTTCTATTGTATGCCCTATATAAACAATTATATTTAATAA
>Ga0325414_1007437_pt1 | contig 11606 bp, 7 predicted proteins | sample PopdelMetagenome_8_FD_206183 | JGI IMG/M metagenome (GOLD analysis project Ga0325414, IMG submission 206183) | Populus deltoides microbial communities from Bellville, Georgia, United States - Leaf-PdKOR-R3 | ecosystem: Host-associated > Plants > Phyllosphere > Phylloplane/Leaf | place: USA... | reverse complement strand
GCTGGCTTGAAATTATTTTTCTGGATGAGCATCTCATATGCATTAAATTTGTGGATTTCGTTATAAATGCAATAGTTGGTTTTTAAAAAAAGTAAATGCTATAAAATACTTTTATAAAATAGAATTATTTTTCTATAGGATTTTTATTTTTATTTTTTTAAATTAAATTTTAAAAAGTAATTAATAAAATATCACTGGTTATTTATTAAGCATAAAAAAATTTATTTTTAAAATATTAAATTTATATTGATATGGAAAAAAATAAAGTTTTAAAAATTATGCCGTGTTTATTTAATCTTAAATTAAAAAAAAAAGATAAAGGGATCACATTAAGAGTTTTTAAGTAATTAAATTACGAAAACTTCTTTTGTTTTTTGAACACATCAAGAGCACTGAAAAACTAATAATATTGTAACATTAAAGCATACGTTTCAGCATTTAGTATTGTAAAACTGGAAGTAATTATTAACAATTAATAACGGCAGTAATATGCGAGCAGGCGGTCGTTTCTCATTTTAATTATTTCATCAGAAATAACATGTGCCAATAAATGTGATTTTGTTTTCTTTTTTCCTCATCTTACACTGTTATTCAAAAATTTTAGAATTGTCGTTGCCAGGATTTTAACTTTGATTTTTATTTTTTTTATCTCTTTTATAAAATCTTAATTTATTTTAAATTTTAATATTTAATTTTAATTTATGATATGTTATTTTTTTAATTTAATCCTTATTTTTTAATTTTTTTTTCAAGTTTAAATTGATTTTTCTTTTTGGTTTCATACTTCGATGAAAATTTTATTTTTATTTTTACTTTAATTTTGATCCTAATTATTTTGATTGTTTTTTTATCCTTTTATTAAATTATTTTTTTTTAATTTTATCATTCAATCAAAAATAAAATTTATTCTTTATTTCAATTTTGATCATCATTCTTTTAATTGTAATCTTTTGTTTTGGATGCTTTTATATAATTGAAATTTCTTTTCTAATTACATCTTTCAAAATTTGATTCAATGAGAATTGAGTTTTATGGTTTTTAGATTGAGTGCTCGGGTTTTCTCTACTTATTTTATTTTCGACATTGGTCTCATCAAAAAGACTTGCTTTGTGATTTTTCTTTTCTTTTCTATCAGATTATCCCAATATTATAACTTGGATTGTATGTTTGGCCGAATAACTTGGGTTGACTCAGCTCTGATTGCCCGGGTTACATGTTTGTCATGCTAACTCGGGTTGACACAGATCATATTATAATATCCTTTTTCTTATCCAATTTCATCCTTCCGTATTTAATGAGCTGAAAATTGAGTTACATCATTTGTCCCCTTTTAGAAAAATATTTTCTTTATAGGTTATCATAATCACTTTTTGAAAACAAATTGGTCAATTTGTTATTGTTGTTTTTTTTTATCATCTAATTAAAATAAAACTAAATTATTTGAATCAATTAATTTTATGATTCAGTCGTGGATTTTTCTTCTTTCTTGAAAATGCATTTGTTGTATCAATTTTTACATAAAAAAAAATTAATTTGGCTCCATAACATAGTGCCAGTACACAACTAGAGTTGACTAAAAAGGAATTCATTCTTGGAGTGTTTATTTCATTTTTTTTATTCAAAACAATTAACTATAACTCGAACTTGAACTTTGACTCATTCAAAAATATTAAGTAACCTTTGACTTTAATTTTATAATCATAATTGTGATAAGTGTTTTAAGTATTTAGGAAATAGCTATATAGCTTCACAATATCTAAACAAAAAGGATATTGTTATAAAAGAACATGAGGAGATTGAATCCAAGAGTGAAAAATCAAAAGAGGATAAGATATCTAATTGATGGGAAGGTTTTGATGATTAGTGGATCATTTAATGTTCAAATTAAGGATGATAATATAGGTTAAAAAACGAAGAACATCTTCTATACTAAATGCATAAGTAATAAGATATATAGTATGATTATTAATACTGAGAATTGTACTAATGTTGCTAGTGCTATTTTTGTTAGAAAATTAAATGTGAAAACTATTAAGCATGAAAGACCTTATCAACTTCAATGATTTAATGAATGTGGTGAAATAAGAGATATTAAACAAGTTTTTTTTTTTTGGAAAGTATAAAGATGAGGTTTTGTGTAAAATGGTTCCTCTACATGCTACTCATTTATTGTTGGGGAATCCTTGGTAATTTGATAGAAAGACCAAGCATCATGGATTTAAAAACAAATATTCTTTTAAAAATGATGAAAATACTTTTACACTTGTATCATTGTCACCTGAACATGTTTATGAATACCAATTGAAGTTAAAAAAAAAAAAAGTAAAACTGAAGGGATAGAATAACCATGTGAGGATATAAGGAAGAGTGAAAATAATAAGAGCACTAAGAGAAGAGATTTAGCCAAGGTGGAGAAAATTAGGGTTTTGATCAAGAGATGAGAGAAGAAAGAAAGGTTAGAAAAGAAAAATATAAAAAAAAATAAAGAAACATGTTAGTTTTTATGCAGAAAGGAGTGAGATTAAAAATGACTTTTTTTATGGCATGCCTATTATTTTACTTGTGTATAAGGATATATATTTTAACATTAATGAACTTGATTATTGTATTCCTTGATATTGAAAAGCATAATATATTACAAATTTGAATCGAAGGAAATAAAACTCTTATTAAAGAGTCAATGACAAAAATAAAAAATCAAAAGACAAAGGACCAAAGCACAAATACAAAAAATAAAGAAGACCAATCTACAATTTTTTTAGGGTGAAGAGAGAAAAGAAAAGGAAGAAAAAAAGGATCATCGGTAACTAACCACCTAACTATTGATGACACGCGCTGTACTAGCTGAAAAAGAACATAACGACACATCTAATTAAGTGGTGGATGGACAGGTTTAACCATCAGGAGGCGCCACACGCATCATCCGAAGTGCACGAACGCCTCCTACCTACTGGCATGTGCAACGCACACGATAGCAACTTTTTGAAATTTAATATTATTTTATTAAGGTAAAATATAATAATGCCCTTGATAAAATAATAAAAATAACAAAATAAACAACTTGAAAAGATATAAATATCCCTTACCGAAAGCTTTGATTTTGTTGACTTCAATGAAATTTTAGTAATGTAATTGTAACCTAAAATATAAAAAACCGATAATATCCTGAACTAAAGGCATATAAATTTTTGTCTTTAATGACATTTTAGTATTTTTATTATTCAAATAAAACAAAAGGACCCTAACACTCTCCTAAATAAGGCTATTTGTTATTTGAATAAAGGGCAAAATAATAAGTTTACTGATAATGTATCTTGTGTTATGGTACAATCATTGTTTTGAACCCCTCTGGGTTCTAATATATTTATTATTATGAAGATAAAAAAAAACACTATAGTTTTAATTTTTGTGTCATTTGTAATCATAAGTAAGATCACATGGTTTCTTGGTTGGTAAGGATGAATATTTTGTTTTTATACGTGATTAGTGGGTTATTAGTGGGTTTATGAATGTACTTTCAACATTCATATGAAAAAGGGTCTCTCAAATGACATAATAGGTATTATTTTTTTTAGAAAGAAATCATAACCATCATTTCTATTGATAATAATAATAAATAAAGTAAAGATATATTTTATGCAAATTCGTCTAATAATTATTTAATTTGACCTTATATCTGCATTATCTTTCAAACTTAGATATAATTGGGTTTCTAATTTTTATCAAAAATCTCAGTTTGGTTCCTCCATGCATTTGTAAGCCTTCTCAACCTACTTTTACCAAGTTGCCAAAAAAAAATTAATTTTAAAAGAAAAGGATAATTTTGGGGGAAATCTGAAAATTAGATTATGACAACGATTAAGGGCAAATAAGCTCAAAGATGCATCCAATGAGCTTATTAGAGTATTTGAGCCAAGATAAATTTCAAGGAGGCTTAATCTTCAATAAGTGATTATCAGACCTTATTTAATTTTAAAAAATTATTATTTTTCTTATTTTAGACCTTACTTTGATTTGGGTTGATGTTAACCCATTAAGTCATTTAGTGTTTATTTTATTTTAAGTATAAATATTATTTTTTATAAGATATTTTTTTAAAGTTGGAATTCACATTGATTGTTGCACCTTATTATGTGATCGGGAAAGGATTCTTATATTTTGGTTCTTTATTGAACTATTTTGATTTATTGAAAAATTAACCAAGTTTTGTAGCATTTTCCACACTTCTTATTTGCATCTCTTAATAAGTGTTAGGTGGGGGGTTTGATTATTTATAATTTTTGTGTCTCAATACTGGTTATTGTCGTGTCAAACTTAAATTTAATTTTTTGAAAAGGATTGCTTCGACTGATTTGATATTTGTACCATGTTCTCTTTTTTTTTTTATAAATCTAGTTTTTTTTAAGTGATAAATAAGAAAATGTGATCTGAAATGAAAAAAAGTCAAAAAAGGAAAAGAGGGGATGTACATGAAGAAATAAAAAAGCAAAAAAAAAAATTGTTGTAGTCTCACGAAAATAAAGAAGAGAAATTGTACTTGAATCACTATGTGATCCACATTTTTTCTATAACTTAATCCAAAGAGGCTTTTAGGGTTTTTTTTTTTATACTTTGGAATATTCGCGTCAGCTTACGTGTATTATAATTAATTTTTTAGTTTATTGAACACCCTATAAATCTAATGAACAGATAAAACACTACGAGGATAACATGTATGTATAAAAAAAATCGAACTAAATTACAGAAAAAGAGAAAAAACCCTTCCCCTGCAAGGACATTTAATGAAGAGAGAGGCTTCCTTTTTTTTATGGGCTACGAGCCACAAATTCATCACAAAGAACACCTCAATAAAGACGTTGCCACATATATGAAGATTTTGTTTTAAAAACTTATTTGTATAACATTACTCTTATTTTTTTATTTTATGTTTTAATGAGTTCCCTCTTTATCAAATCTTCTCTTCAAATAATCTAAAAGGCCCTATCATTTATATTAATTTGATGTATTAAAAAATATATTTTTTCTATAACTTGATCCAAAAAATATACCTTATAATTTTGCCAAAAGAACAAGATCTTAAAACAATAAAGAATTTTTTTCTTTATATGATTAAAATAGTTAATTCTCAAACTCATATCTAAGCTACAGTTTTAAAGTTGATTTGAGAGAGCGGTAGAAATTACTTTTTAAAATATTTTTTATTTAAAAATATATTAAAATAATATTTTTATTTATTTTTAAAATTTTATTTTTAATATTAGCACACAAGATGATAAAAAATACTATAAAAATTTAATTTTAAGTAATTGTTTTTTCAAAATTTAATGAAGAGCTGATTCAACCACAGCTTTGAATAGTACCTAATCTTTTCAAGAAATGTTGAGAGGCAGCTACCCTACAATGGTTAAGACATTTTATCATTATATTTTTATTTTTTTACTAGATTTCTCTTCTTTTATTTGTACCAATGTTAACTTTGCATTTTTAAATTTATATTTATTTAATCTTTATTTGATATATTGTTCATGCTCTTGTGTGGGACTCGATTCAAATTATGTGACGAATTGGTTTCAAACCACGGTGCAAGAAAAGAAAGCAATATTAATTGAGGTGCATACAAGTTAATTCAATTCAGACATCCTTATTAATAAAAAAAATAATATGAAAAATTGAAAGTTTTTTTTTTTTTTTCGAGACTTGTTCCTTTCCATGAGAGGAGTTGTGAGAGCAGATTAGAGACTCTCATGCTTTAATGCAATGTTAATTGAGCAATGATTGAGAAGAAAATGGACATGGGAAACTTGCTAGTGAATAATTAAGGAGCTTTACACATGCAGATGAGCAAAAGCTCGCAGGCACAGGTTCTTAAAGCATTTTAGAAGCTAAAGCAAATGTTAAGATCCACATCAACACTGGTAGAGTAACAGTCGTTGGGAGGGGGTTGATGTGAAGAGTTAATGATATTGTTTTCTATGATACTGTTTTATATTACAGGAGGATTGATGTGAAGAGTTAATGATGATGAAATTCAAGTAGTTGTTATGTTGTGGTACAAGAAATAATGAAGGATGGTTGGGTCAATAATTACAAAATTATTTTAGAAATAATTATTGATAACCTGAGATGTTCTAGTCTTCTAGATACAGAGGGAATTTTGTTAAAATCTAATAATAATTTAATAAAAAAAAACTAGTTGATTTTAAATACTAATTAATATTATTTTTAAAAAAAAATTGTGGTTACACACACCATAGTTTTCAATGAATCATGACTTGTTATGAAATATTAATTTATTTAAAAAAATGTTAAAAAACAAATTCAATAATATCAAAGAATTATCTCAATCTAATAGCTTAAGTTGTTAGGTAAGGTCTCATGATATGATTTATATTATTCTCTAACACACCCTCTCGTGTGAAAGTCTTTTCGGCTTGAAACTTACACAAACTCATATTACCTTGTGTTTAATTTTTATCAAATAAATGAAAATGGTGAGATTCGAACTTGTAACCATTTGGTCATCAAGACTCTGATATCATATCAAAGAATCATTTCATTTAAAAGTTTAAGCTATTGAATCGAGATGGTAATAATATATTCAAGATAAAAGTAAAGTTATTTTTCAATGCAAAAAAGAAATGTGTGTGAGCATTATCAATGTACTTTTTATGAATCAAAAAGACATTAAACAAAATAAATAAAAAATCATATGTACAAAGAAATGTCAGCAAGAGATGTTGACGCAAATTGAAAACTATATCAGAGGAGTTGAAAAAAAGATACAAATCAATATATCTACCTCGTGTGTCACATGGAATTATTTATTTTTTTATTTAATTATATGAAAATATTTCTTTTATAAGAAAATTAATAATTGAGTTTCTATATAAAAAAACAAAATAATTTGCTAATATAAGTCTTGTTTTTCTTATTAATAATTTTTTTCAGTTCAAAAATATAATTTTCTTAAGCAATGCAATTTATTTAATAAAAACCAAAAGCGATTAAAATAAATATACAAAAGATTTTGAACAATCCAAAATAAATATAAATAAACATATCTTTAATTATAACTACTTCTTTATTTTTATTTTATAGGGAAAAAAATTGTAATTTCAATGGAATTTAATAATAGTTGAGAAAAAAACATATAAAAGATAATCTAAATTGAGCTTAAAAAACCGAGGCCATGTGGTTATGCTTGGGTGGACTAATGCCTTCGGCCTATCCATGCATGTGGGCTTACAAGACTAAACCTGTATGTTTAATTTATTTTATTTTTTTCCTACATAAAAGGCCCACAATACCTAATTTTTTTTAAAAAAATAAATACAAATAACGTATCATATATTGCGATAATCAACACACATTTAAATGACCAGTCTCTAATCACTGGAGAGGTGGTTAAAAAATTCACGTCCGATTTTTTTATTTAAAATTTTATTTTTCAATTTATTTTCATTTAAAAAATTCTAATAAATATTATTAAGAATTCTTAATAAACCAGTGTTTCAACTCAAAACAGACAAAATTAAATTACATTTTTTAATCATGATCTACTTCTTTTTTAGCAATATAAATGGTAAAAAAATATCTCAATAAAATTTATTTTGTTGTATGGAACTCGTTAACATCAAAAAACAAATTTTTTATATTACCAAAATGTGGTAAACTAACATTTTTCTCTCTATGTTTCCCAACAAGTTTCTCTCTCATTTCTTAAATTTACAAACTTGAAAAAAAAAGTTGAACTAAAATGAAAATTCTTAAAAGAAAAATATAAAGACTAATTATAACTGTTCCAAGCAAATTTGAGATAAACAATCTATTTTTTAAAAAAAATTTAGTTTTTATTCTTTTAATTGTATCATAATACTATAAATCTAAATATATCTCATTAAATTGATTCATTTTATATATAAAAAAATCTTGTATCTCAAGTAAATGTAAGGAAAAAAAAACATTGAAAAACCACACAAAAAAAGAAGACAAAAGAATAATAAAAAAAAAAGTTCATTTGAAACAAAAAAAAATACATTGCTATAATTTGAAATGTGAGGAGAAAAACAGTGCATCATGAACAATGATTTTTACTGCTAAAAAGATGAAGCGTTTTACTGTTTCTTATAATATAATTATAAATATAATGTAATGTAACAGATAACATTAATAATTACATTGACAAAAGGAAGCAGAGGGATGAATTTAATTAAATTGATGAAATATAGGATCAATCATGCAAATAAATTATAGTTCCAGCCTAGGCAGCCAGAGCCAGGCACTAGGACAGGGGTATAAATGTCCGGACAAGAAACACAAGGCAAAATAACCACAGATTTCAATCTCTGCAGGCAGGGTAGTTTCGACATTCTACACAAAAGCTGGATAAACAGTCGTTTTGGATAGGCCCTCTCCTCCCTCTCTTATCAAAACAGTTGCTCACTGATGCTGGAGAGCTCTTGACAATGGCTTCTTCTTCAATCACCTCTTCTTTTCAGACCAGGTCAATAACACTAACCCTTTTTTTATCTTGCTCAACTATCTTACGTTATTAAAGGCTTTTCTGCACGTTACTTTTCTGTGTCTTAGGTAGTTGTTGGTAACAAAAATGGTGGCGATTTTTTTGGAAAATTTAAGATTTTCTTTTTTCTGAACAAATGGTTTGGTTGGGATAAAAAAAACTAGAATTTATTACATGGGTTTGCTTGTTTGGAAGCTTTGTTATGTTTGGACTTTGTGTCTTAATGTGTGCTGTCAAGTCCTTGAGTCAATTAGGTTGTTATCTGCAAACCTGTCAATGCTTTGAAGGGGCATGACCAAAGTATGAAAATACTTCTAAGGTTGTAACTGGACATTTTCTTTAATTGGGTTTTGTGCAATACATAAAAAATGGGCAGTAAAAGTAGTGGTTTATAGATTATAAAGAGCAGTGAGCAGTCATTGCATTGTAATCTGCATTGTTGGTAGTTACAAATCCAATGCATTCTCAAAGATAATAACTTCTCGGGTGTTGAAAATTGTGGGATAAAATGGGCTATGTGCTGAAGTATCCAGGTTGGTTTTGTGATTGGTGGTTTTGCTATGTTATACAAGTGCTTTAGATCGTCTTCAATAAAAATGTAATATGGCTGTTTTAATAAATAATGGGATTGTATAGAACAAATGAACCTTGTTTGAGAAACTTCGCCGCTGGTTTCGCTTTCTTATGCTGTTAGGATTATAAATTTGTATTAAAAGAAGTGGCATGAGAATAAGAAAGTGCACTGTAATTGATTTGGATTAATGATGTGGCCACTAGGTGTTTACTGTTTGTATCGTAACTCTGAAATGGCTAAGAGAAGAAGCAAAGTTCGCATAGTTATTGGGCAATATTAAGATATGGTCTTGTGTCTCAGAAAAACTGTTTGTTATGTACATGAATGAAAGGAACACAAGTCTGATTGTGCAAAATGATTAGCTAGGAGTGAAAATTATGAAAGTATTCTGAATTTTTCTCTTCTTTGGTGTTTCAGCAATTTGAGATCTGTATTCTTGGGTGAAAGAAACAGAATTTGTGTACCTAGTGTTCCTGTAACTCGCATTGGTTTTTTGAGAAAGGCTATTGAATGTAAGGAGTCACGGATAGGGAAGCAACCAATTCAAGTTCCATCCAATGTGACAATCAAATTGGAAGGTCAGGATTTGAAAGTAAAGGGTCCATTGGGGGAACTTTCAAGGACTTACCCACGAGAAGTGAAGCTTGAGAGGGACGAGGATGGAATCATTCGGGTGAAAAAGGCACTAGAAACTAGAAGAGCGAACCAAATGCATGGTCTTTTCAGGTAAGCCTTCCATCATTTGGCTCTATTATTTTGATTGCCCATTACTTCCTTGTTTTAGCATTATTGCACTTGTGATTTCAATTACACCAACTAGTTATTTCATTTTCAAATGCTTTATTCTTGGACCTTCAGAGGTTGTATAAGGAAGATGTGAACTGCTTCAATCTGGTTCTGAACCAGTCCTAGCATGTGATGTTGACAAAAATAGGGGCTAAAAGAGGGTTTATACTCTGTATCATGTTCCCAAATTGTAGTTTATAAGCCAATTGTGTCTTTTAAATAATGATGAAACTGTTAAAACCTAAACCTCACTTGACACTGTTGACCTGATTCTGATGCTCCTGAAGCACACTGTCTGTGGAAGATTATACTTGCTATATTAGGATTCAACCAAAATCACCCACACTAATGTGACCGTACACAGTTAAAGAATTTCTACAATTTTGGATATGAATTGCTGAATTTATAGATATATTATGTGATTGACCAATCATCTTAACTTTAACTTCTTTTTTTTTTAATGGGGATCTTCATTTTACTTCTAGTTGAGGCTATTGCTTGGTCTTGCTGGAATAGCTGGCCATGAATTTGGCATGTCTCATCTTTGCTGTAAGGAAACTGTGATGTTTGAAATAGCCATTTCAGGTGCAACACTGATTATGGACGTGGATTGTGTGTTGACAACCCCTCTTTTCAAGACATGTCAGGCATGTCCAATGAAGTAACACATGATCGAGTATATTCACTTAGATGCTTGAACACATGATTCTAAACACTGGTGTAAAAAGTAACAGTGAACAATAATGTAATAGTTTCAACCTTAGATGCGGAATTAGATGAATTTTGGAAGTGAATTCAAATCAATTTTGTCCATGTCTGACCATTGATACTGCTCTTTTGAGTTTAGAGCTGCATGATTTGTATGAGAAGAAAACAGTGGTGGTTGTTTGATGTACTGCCCAAAGTGCCTATCTTCGCGGCAGTTTGTCTTTCGAATTTTCTCTGCATCTTTTATTCCGATTTGAACGTCAAGGACAGGAAAATCCAAATACAGAAATATTGATACCTGCCTTGGAAAACGTTTGCTAAATTATTCTTTTCTAATATTTGAACCCTTATGCTATTTGATACACACAGAACACTTACGGACAACATGGTGGTGGGAGTATCTAAGGGTTTCGAGAAGAGACTTCAACTAGTTGGTGTTGGTTATCGTGCAAATGTAGAAGGAAAAGACTTGGTATTAAGTCTGGGGTTCTCTCATCCAGTTAGGATGGCAATCCCTGCTACCCTACAAGTGAAGGTGGAAGAGAACACCAGGATCGTTGTCAGTGGATTTGACAAATGCTCCATTGGTGAGTTTGCTGCTTCAATTAGGAGATGGAGACCCCCTGAACCATATAAAGGTAAGGGTGTGAGGTATGCCAATGAAATTATAAGATTAAAGGAGGGGAAAGCAGGGAAGAAGAAGTGATGAATGTATTTCTTTCATTATATTTTGTCTCAGGTTTTTGCTCATTCGTATGCTTCAACAATGTGGGATGTATTATACTGACAGTAACTCTTTAAATTGGCAAGCAGTGTAATTTCCCCCCCTTTCCTTCAACCATTTTTTTTTTCCTTCTCTCTATAACTCTATTCGATGGTTGCTTGTTGTAATTCCATATTCCCAATTGAGGCTTCGGCCATGGGACTTCTGAGTCATGACGTGTGAATGCATTGCAGCAAAAACAAAAATCCCTTCAAAACCACCCTAAAATAAAACATTAATCTTCTTGTTCTATG
>Ga0325414_1007435_pt1 | contig 11608 bp, 9 predicted proteins | sample PopdelMetagenome_8_FD_206183 | JGI IMG/M metagenome (GOLD analysis project Ga0325414, IMG submission 206183) | Populus deltoides microbial communities from Bellville, Georgia, United States - Leaf-PdKOR-R3 | ecosystem: Host-associated > Plants > Phyllosphere > Phylloplane/Leaf | place: USA... | reverse complement strand
ATGTCCTTTACTAAGGACACCAACTTCTTATTTATAGCTGAACTTTTACACAAGTGGTTGGGAAACCTTTTACACGTGGTTCAACAAGGACCATAATTCTAATACATGTGTCACACATGTGAACGACCCCATTTTAATAAAGAAAAAGTAAAATAACACACATGTGATTGACACAACTTTAATAGCACATTTGAAAAAAATAAAAAGATATAAAGGTAAAATTCAAAAGATATAAAAGTGATTGACATATTATTGCCGGTGAATGCGTTGATGAATGATTGAGCATCTTTTAATAAAAGACTCTTTGGACTTGTCTTTTCAGGAGGATATGGATTCATGGTCTTTTGATCCTGTGCTACCACCTGCTAGATTGAAAGATTTATCATCAAAATTTGATTTTAGGATTTCAAAATCATCATCAAATCTTCGTTTCCTTGATCATAGAGATTAATGAGATGTTAGAAATGTTGCCTGTAGTCATAATAGAACACTGGACTTTGAAAATTAAAATATGTATTGGGAATGAGAAATTGTTCACCAAGTGTCAAAGGATCAAGATTGTTACAGAGGACCATGTGTCAATTAGTATGATGCCATTCTTGATAATTCATCAATGGTCCTTCAACATAATTGTGCTCATGAGCTCTATGAACGATATACTTTGGAGATTCATAATAGCTTATTTCTTTTATGTTGCTTGCAGTTTGTAAGGAACCACTTGATTGAAAAGGAGATAAAGAGATAATCAATCTCTTCCATCTGCAAGACTTTGTTAACCTAATTATCAATGGAATCAAACATTTCAAACCATTTTTTGAGGATAGGACGGTCTCCATTTTGAAATTGAGCTCACTGACATTGAACAAAGAAAGCCATAAGATTTCTTTTGTTAAAAATACAATCAAATTCAAATATCCTGACAAGATAAATCCAAAATAAAAAACTCAATTTTGGTAAAGATGTAATGACTCTATATAAAGAAAAGAGTGAGAAAATGGTATGAAGGATGAATGATTACAAGCCAAAAATAATTTCCTATAAGACCATGCTTTCTGGGTAATATGAAGTGGATTTGATAAAGAGTGAAGACATAACTATCCAAAAGGTATTTGTCTAGGATAAGGATTTTTTTTCATCAATAAGGAGGAAAGACTGGATTAACTCAAAGAAAAAATGGGAAAAATAGTGGGTTAGATGTTGATTTTTTCAAGATATCTTTATGAAAGATTATTTCAATGTAAGAATTTCTCTGAAAATTGAATGCTAATGAAACCCTAACTATCTGGAGGCTTCGCTTATACCAATATATTTTTTGCTTGCTATTTTTTGCTTCTAGCAGTACTCACTCCAGTAATTATCACTAGCATCTGTTTACAACATTTTTTTGTCATCAGAAGGAATTTTCAGGGATGGTAGATTATATGCTATCAACTGAAGTTGTTGAAGTTGCTTTAATTCTTTCTTTAACAAAGAGAACAAGATATTCATATGTTGAGTGATATGAGGAATAAAGCCTGCTATGTAGTTGACTATACCCAGGAATTATTCAACTTCTTTCTTGGAAATATTACTAGAAGGGAAGTTGAGTGTTTCTCCAATGTGTGATTGAAGCATTATTTGGCCATCTTTGATATTCATTTCCTGAAAATCAATGGATGATTTGCCAATTTGCATCTTTCTTTGTGAGAGCATGATTCTATATTTTTAAACAATAGTGTCATAACTCAATTTTGGGTCTCCCTCAGAATTACATTTTTCTTTTAAAATGAAAAGCAACAAAAAAGAAAAAAAGAAAATGAAAAAAAATCTGGAAATTTGGCAAGAGCAGGCTAAGAAAAGTTTCAAATGCATAAAAGAACCAAACTGGAGTTTTGGACAAAATTGAGAACCCAATTATACCTGAGTTTAAAAGATTATGCAAATACAAAGTCAAATTAAATGATTATTAGATAAATTTGCACAAAAATTAAGTTCAAGAATGAATTTGGGTCAAATTAAAAGATTTCATTAAAATCAAGGACTTGATTAGACTTTTAATGAGTCAAATTAATTTTCTTAGGGTTTTAATTGGTGATAAATTAAGTTTCGAAGCTTAATTTGAGCTTCATTGAGAATTTTAGAATTTTAGAGGACTAAATTTTTTGTTTTTAAGCTTAACTGGTTGAAATCAGGGACACAATCGCAAGAAAATAAAAGTTTGGTGGTCAATCGAGGTTCAATTTGAAGAAATTCAAGACCAAGAACTTTTACGCAAAAAACACGCAAATTCAGAGTCCAAATTCAGTTGAAAATAAGGGTGAAATTGAAGAAATTTAAAAGTTAAATGGTCAATTAATGATCAATTTATATAAATCTAAAACCAATGACTAAGATGAAAAAGGGTTTGAAATCAGGTGATTTTTTTTTTTAAAACGTGGTAAGGGTGAAATTAAATTTATTCTTAAAATCAAAGTTTAATTAAGGACCTAATTGAATAAATTGAAAACTAAGGACTGAGATTAAGAGAGGAATTTCTAAACATAATTTGAATCTAAAGCGTTAAAATGAAGTCATTTTATTTAAATAAAACAACATGTTTTGTATAAAACAACATTGTTTTGATAATTAATAAATAAAAAAAGAAAGAAAAAAAAGAAGGAAACGATGTTGTTTTCATGCTACTATGCACCATCTTCTTCCTCTGCACCAATTTTGTAGACAGAAGAGATAGTTTTTTCCCCTTTTTTCCATCTCTCTCCTCTATATCGCCCATACCATGACACTAAACACACCCTTCTTGTGGCCAACTGACACAACCAAAGAGTTGATGTCTCCTCTCAAGTGTAGGAGTGTCGAAGTAATAAATAACCCGACAAGACCGAGGTCGAACCACAGGGAGGTTAACTGTATAAACTACAAATAAAGAAATAGATAATAACAGAAAAGGAATTGAAGAGAGCTTTGAGATGTGACCACATCTTGACTTAGTGACAATCCTTATCTTCTTGTCTGAACAAAACGTCATTGCTAACGTCAGAATTTGAACAGATTGTCTTCATGAAAGTTCTAGGAAATTATCTCAGCTTTCCAACTAAAAAAGAATAGATACATTTGAACTTCTAGAACTCGAGATATGGGCTGAACACTAAATAGTATCTGGGCTGTAGGACAGATTTGGATTTCTCTTTTGATGCTAAGATTTGGACTTCCAAACGACAGAATTGAGTCTTGGACTCTTCATGAATGTTTTAGGCCTATGTCTTAGCTTTCCATCCATAGAAACCAAACTGAAATTCAAGATCTACAGCTCTAGATATAACCCAATGACTGAACAATGTTCCAATATGGTTTGAACCAACATCTCTTTTCTAAGCTTAGCCCTCTCTTTGTCTTCTTAATTTCAGTTGTTAAATTCATCAATTAATCCCTTGATTTATTTGATAGGCCTGCATTTAAGATGAAAATTTACCATAAATTAAAGGTAACTTATATTATTAGATATGATATTATAAAACATGCTCTAGTTAAGGAGTTATTGATACTTCAAGTGCAAAATAATGATATAAAACCTTGATAAAAATACACTTTTAAGTACTAATCACCTAACATTGTATCCTAACAAGAGTAGAAAAGCAAGTCTTTTGGCAGCCCTGAACTCGCTGCAAAGTGACCCCAAATACACTACCAAGCTAGCTTTATTTTTTGGCTTTTATTTAGACATGAGTAGGGTGGTCCAACATGTCCCTCATCCCCTATACATACCAACCTCATGACTACAAGAAGAGTGAGAGCACCAAGAACTGACCCCTCTGCACCAATTTTTATTTTAAAAAATGAGGAAAAATAGAAACCATCATTGTTCCTATACAGATCTTCCCATCCCTTTAAGAAAAAAAACCTATATAAAACCAAACCTGAACACAATATCAAGCCACTCTCCCTTCTTTTTCATCATGAAAGAACCAAAAACAAAAGATAAATGAACCTTACCCTACCATTACAACCAACTCTACTATTTTTTTTCTTCCTTCCTTACCAATCCCACCAACATTTTCTTTCTGTTTACCAACCAATATAGACAGCAATATTATGGGCATCAAGTTGTGCACTCCATCTACCTTATTCGAGCATTGTCCAACAGCTAACAACCATGTTTTCTTTAGACAACTCCACCATAATTCGCCACTGCCAGGAACCTCCATCGTGAGACTGCCAATAAGATCACTAGCCTAGCAACATCCCCTCTCGGTTAGGTAACCCTCTCCCTTCTTTCCTTCCTTTAGTGGTTTCTTTTTTTCTTTTGTTAAAAGCATACAAAATGTGAATTAATTCACATTCTGCAAGCAGCATAACTTGGTCACTAGGCTAGGGTAATGACCAAGTTATGCGAGCTGGGATGGTTGGGCTGGGTCCAAAAAATCCTTAAAAAATGATTGTGCTTTTAGTCAGCCCAATCAATTAGGCTAAGCTTGTGCCTTAAGCCCAAGCAACCCAGCCCCATTCGATCATCATTCAGCAGCCAACAACCCTCTCTTCTCTAGACAACACCACCATGATTAGCACTACCGAGAACCTTCACCTTGAGACTACTCGCAGGACCACCAGTCTAGCAACATCCTCTCTCTACCAGGTAACCCTATCCCTTCTTCCATTCCTTCATTGGCTTCTTTTCTTCTTCTATTAAAAGCATGTAGAACGTGAATTAATTCACGTTCTGCAAGCTTTACATAACTTGGTCACTAGGTTGGGCTAGTGACCAAGTTATACAGGCTAGACTCTCAACCCAACCTGTATGGTTTAATTAGGTCCATCCCATCCTTATTTGGTTGTTTGGTGTTGTTTTACATTATGATGATGAATTGAGAATTTAGTGTAATTAAAGAAATTGTTAGACGAAAGAAAGAAAATAGTTCCTAAGTAAGAAGAAAATTATTTAAAAATTAAGTCCATTTTTCTCTTTTAGAGCCTGCCAAAAATGATGATGGGAGGGTCAAATATGTCATGTTTGTATTAGTATAGAAATTATATTAAATATGATATGTGGCATAGTTAGAATATAAATGAATATGGGTAGATAGAGATGAAAGTATGACAAAAGGGTTATGTATGTTTTCATAACCTTTAGGAAGAATAATTAATAAGAAATTTAAACAATGAAGTTATATGGAATGTGACTAATTATTTTAGGGAACGAAGCAGAACATTGATAAGAGAGTTAAATATAATAGTGACTTTTATTTTGAGTCCATTAAAGGTAATGTTAATCAATGGGAGAATTGATTCGGAGAGGATACTATGGCAGCTGTGTCAAAAACCCGAGTTGGAGAAGGAGCTTCTAACATAATAGGCAGGTGCTCTTCACTTAAAATTTTGTTACATTATGTTAATAGTGTTAATGTAGTAATTCAATCATTTGTTCTGATATTACTGCGAACGTAAACAAATTAATGAATTATAAAAAAAAAAACAAAAGAAGTAAATGAGTAAGAGCTTTGATTAGCTATTTCGTATATTTGGATAGCTAATGATATCAATAGGTTATATGGATATTGACATTTCCATTTAAAACTTTATTAGCTACTCTTGAAGGGACCCTTGACATCGGCATTAAGAAAGACATAAGTAAGATATTAATGTGAAACTTGATTAGCTATTTTAGGTATTTGAATAGCTAATGATATTAATAGGTCATATTGATATCAACATTAAATATTAGTTTTGATTAGTTGGTCTCGAGTAAGGGAGACTAATGATGTTGGTAATATTACTAGCATCAACAAAAAGAAGAAGGTATAACTAAATACTAAGAGAGTGTGAATTTTCAAAACAAATGAGGTGGACTAGATATCAAGGAAAGTGTAATAATATGATTGCAGTTGATTCAAAAAGATTGATAAGAAATGATAAGTTTGTGTAGTTCATAATTTAAAATATTAAATAGTGTTATAATTGTTGCATTTTCATAATAACTATATTCATTTTACAAGGCCTTCTCATTTATGTCAAGAGTAATTTTCCACTCATCATGTTTTGTTATTATAGATTAGGAATAAATATGTGTTATTTTGAGATTAATTGTAATCTTACTTAATTATGTATTAACGACATTTGAGTTCTATTTTGATGCTTGATTTTGAACAAATTAAATTATTAATATGATGTTATTATTACTCTTATATGCATGTTTTAAATTTTATTCTTCCTTAGATTATAATGTGAATTATATATATAAATGTAAATGTTGAGTTAGAATAATAAGCATCGTTGATGTGTGATGAGAACTAAGATGATTGGATCGAGATTGATAATTGTGTATAGAAGTGAATTAGAATGTAATCGATAACTTGGAACCTCCTTGTATAAGGAAAACTTTGAAAGAAATAAAATTTGGCAAGTTTTTTTAGAAGAAAAAATGGTGTGAATAAACATGATTATGTGTTTTTATTTCAGTTAAAAATTTGGGATGTTACAAGCACACACATTGCTTTAGAATAGGTGGGGAAATATCGCTCCTTAACGACTTTCAGCAAGGGTAACACTCGTGAAACCATCTAACTATTGTCTAATAGTTTACTTAGTAGTGGTTGGTATACTAATTTGATATTATCCATAGCCTTTTCTCTTCAAACTCCTTGTAAGCCTCATATTGACATTTCAAGGATGATCATTAAGCATGTGAAAGACATTTTGAGACCAAATAGTAACCTACCCCTTATACACATAATGAGCTACATCATATAAAATAAGATGGACCCTTTTAAGACATGAATAAATAATAAGTGGGCAAATGAGTATAATATTATACATACATTTACTCATTCTATTCATTTCCATCCACGTAAATGCATGCCGGCTAAAATATAGGTCCCTTTAAAAATCAACCTCGTAAAATCCATAACACTCGAGGGAGATATTGGTAAGCTTAGTAGTTTGCTCGAATAAGCCCTAAAATCCAAATCACCGAGAGAGGGACCATCGACACAACCTGAAGTTACCGCCCAAACTCCACCTATGTTGCCAGCTCCCTTCAACTTCATTCCATAGAATTTAAGGGGGAAATGGCACATCACCAGAATTTCAATTTACTGTATATAACCATTCACTCAATCAGCATCTCATATACAAGCATTAATCATGGTAGACTTGATTGTCACTGGGTCCTAAAAGGAAAAGATGATGAATGATGTTGATGTCGATAAATTGTTTTCCATTGAGGAGTGGTTTAGGACTATTGAAGAGATTAACTTTTACAATCCAGTAAAGCTTGTCGATATGTGTTTGGTTCCAAACATAGTGGTCCCTAAAAAGTTTAAAATGCTACAGTTTGCTAAATATACTAGTATGTAGTTCCTGATGATTCATCTAAAAATGTACTGCAACAAGATGGAAAAATCCATCCATGACAAAAAGCTCATAATATATTTCTTCAATGAAAGCTTGAGTAGTGCTACATTAAGTTGGTATATACATTTAGATAACAATGAAATTATAAGGTGGAAGAACCTAGTAAATGCCTTCATTAGGCAATATAAATTCAATATGGATGCTACCCTTAACAGGTCGAGCCTACAAACTATGGAAAAAGGTAACATTAAGTTTATCCAATAGTACACCTAGAGGTGGCGTGAAGTAGTTACTAATGTGAATCTGCCACTGCTAGAGAAGGAGATGATTAGTTTGTTCTCCAACACTTTTAAGACATTCTACTTCAAGTACTTGGTTGGAAACGTGACCCAAAACTTTACTAATCTAGTGATTATGGCTGAAAGGATTGAATAGGATATCAAAGCAGAAAAACTCTAAGGTCTAACCATGAGCTTTGGAGTCATGATGGAAGATGAATTTAAAAATGGCCTTCAATTGGATTAAATTGGGGCAGGTTAAATTGGTCAATGATAATGATGCCTATGACCAAGGTTGTCAAAATCATGATTCAACTCGTAAAATCGTATGTTTTTACGAGTTAATATAGGCTTTACGTGCTAAATCGCTTGTAAAACTCGAAAATGGGTAAAATCGTTAAAATCAGGTGAAATCGCGTAAAATCGTGATTTCACCACCGATTTAACGATTTTACCCGCAGGAAAAAAAGGCCATGTATCGGCCAAGTGTCGACCACCTGTTGGCTTTAACAAAGCAAATGCAAAATTGCAAATACAATGTTTCTCTTTAGTCTTCTTCGCATTTCAGTTCATCATTTACGTTCAGAACCAAAAAAATCCCTAAATTGAAATCCTAAAATTCCAGCCGTCCCTAAACTGAGGATTCCTCAGTGACTCAGTCTCTATCTCTTTCTCTCAGCCATCCACGATTCCAGTATTCCACGATCACCGTCCACTGGTACTCCACAACAGCCCTCGCCCCTCATCAACGACGTCTTTTTCACCAGCCACCGTGAGAACCAGAGTCCACCCAACAACAATGGCGTCTCTCCAGTCTCCACCAGGTAAGTTACTCTGTTTATCTTGTTTCTCTGGTTCTCTCTTCTCTGTTGGTAACTACCAGCGGCTGGGGGTGCTTTTTTTCCCCTGTCCTTTTCTTACTCTAATGCAGTAATGCTAATATTTGTTTGATTGGATTCGCAGGCTCCAAGTTTTACTGTAATATTGATCTCCTCGGTGCTCACTGCTTAGAATAGAGGTAAGAGTTTCTTACAATGTCCATTTCTTACCTTGTTTGTAATCTATCGTGACTGTTGTTTAGGACCATTAAGTGCTTTAATCTTTATAGTTTAATGATGTTAAAGATTGAGATTTTGATTCAAAGTTTCTGTGACTGTCTATTATTGAGATATTGCCTACAAATTTTAGATTCAATTTTAACCGTACGGTGTGTGTGTGTGACTCTGTGACTCTGTTTTTTCACATAAATCAATTGTCTCTATTTCTTGATCTGAACAAGTTGGAGTCAGATTAGTAATCCATGTGCAATTTTGTTAGTCCTTGTTAGTTAGGTGTAATCCATGTGCTGATTCTGGGTGTAATCCATATGCTGATTTCGTTAAAAACCTTAGTTTAGTAGTTTTGGTTCAGTTACCAAGCAATCTGTCTAGTCCTCGTTAGTTGTTAGTTGTTACCTCATCTGCAATGCCTGTAATTGGCTAGTGAATTGGGCTGTGAAGCCTGTGATTATGTTGAAAATGCATGTTTCTTCTATGTGCCTATGCACCAGCACCCAGCATGCATTTGCTATCATGTATTGGGTGTTCGATGTTTTTGTTTCTTGCCCTTTCCTTCTGGCTTTTATTTCTATTTTTTTAGGAAGCTGTAACGGTTACCTTAAATGCTTAAAATGTTTGGATTGATTACCGGGTTGATTTGAATTGATTCTTGAATTGTTGAACTTATGGCATCTAGGAAAAATTCTTCTGGTAATAGGCTTGATGTGGGATGGCAACATGGTATAAATATTGATAAGAATTCTAGAAAAGTTCAATGCAAGTATTGTCAAAAATTATCAGTGGAGGTATTTTTAGTTTTAAACAGCATTTGACTTGCACTCGTAAGGATGTTGAACCATGTCAACAAGTATCAGAAAATGTTAAGCAGATGATTTTAGGTGTTTTGGTGAAAAATCTAGAAGCAACTGAAAAGAAAAGAAAGGCCCATCAATATAGTGTAAATGATGATGATGATGATGATGAAATAAAAGAGATTAGCTCCATGGACAAAAGAAAGAGAGTAGCTAGTGGGAGTGGAAGTACACAAGCAACTCTAAATCAATTGCTAAAAAAAGATATTAGAGAAGAAGCATGTCGATAAATTACAAGGTTTTTTTTTACACTAGTGCACTTCCATTTAATTGTGTAAAAAAACTCTGAGTTTCTTAAGGCACTTGAATTGGTTGCAAAGCATGGGCCAGGTTTCAAGCCTCCATCCTACCATGATATTAGACAGAAGTATTTGAAGCAAGAAGTGGACCAAACAATGAATTTGCTTGAGGATTACAAGCTAGAATGGAAAAAAATTGGTTGTTCAATAATGTCTGATTGATGGATAGATATAAAAAGACGTTGTATTTGTAATTTTTTGGTTAATAGTCCTAAAGGGACAATTTTTTTGTCATCAGTAGATACTTCTAATATGTCCAAAATTGCTAATAAGGTATTTGAGATGCTAGATGCCATTGTGGAGAGGATTGGGGAGGAAAATATTGTCCAAGTAGTCACCGATAATGTTGCAAATTATAAGGCAGCGGGACAATTATTGATGGAAAAAAGAAAGAGTTTGTTTTAGACACCATGTGCTGCCCATTGTATTGACTTGATATTAGAAGATTTTGAGAAGAAGTTAGAGATTCATCAAGTAATTATTGCTAAGAGGAGGAGAATCGCCTCATATATTTATTCAAAAATTATTCTTATTTCCATGCTAAGACACTTTACGAAAGGAAGGGATTTGATTAGGTCTGCTGCCACACGGTTTGCTACTGCATATTTGACTTTGGGATGTTTGAATGATCATAAAATGCAGTTGATGACTATGTTTACTTCCAATCAGTGGAGTTCATGTAGGTTTGCAAGAATAGAAGAAGGGAAACGAATTCAAAATTGTGTTTTGGACAGCAGTTTTTGGCATGATGTTACTATATGTTTTAAGACAGCGTATCCTCTAATTAAAGTTCTTTGATTAGTTGATTCTGATGAGAAATCAGCTATGGGTTTTATATATAAAGCAATGGATGAAGCAAAAGAGAAGATATAAGTGAATTTTGGTTCTGTGGAAAAAAGACATATCTTGCTAATTTCTATTTTAAATGTTGTCATCTATTAATATGAATGTCTTTAGAGATACTTTCAATTGAGATATTCCTTGAGTGTAACGATATTTTTATTGTTTTTTTTATATAGTTATATACCTATATGGAATATTGTTGATACAAGATGGGAACTTCAACTCCACAGACCCTTACATGCAGCAGCTTATTATTTGAATCCTCATTATCATTATAATCTCAATTTTAAGGTTAATGCCAACATTAAAATTGGATTATATCAATGCTTTGAAAGGATGATGCCTAATGCAAGTGAAAGGTACAAAATTGACTTGAAACTTAAATCATTCAAGGATGCAAAAGGGTTGTTTGGCATTGAGGCTGCTGATACGACCAAAAGATTGATGTCTTCTCCCAAGTGCAGGAGTGTCGAAGTAATAAATAACCCGGCAAGACCGGGGTCGAACCACAGGGAGGTTAATTGTATAAATTATAAGCAACAATAACAATAACAATAATAATAATAATAATAATAATAATAATAATAATAATAATAATAATAGTAGTAGTAGTAGTAGTAGTAGTAATAGTAGTAGTAGTAGTAGTAGTAGTAGTAGTAGTACTAATAATAGTAATAGTAATAGTAATAGTAGTAGTACTAATAATAATACCAATAATACTATTAATAATGATAATAATAAAGATTAAGAAGAAGAAGAAGTTGATGAGAACTTGAGATGGAAGATTAACGTAAGGATTAAACAATGATAACAACAAATGTCAAGGTTAAAGGATCCACTAATGGTATTTCAAACAAGTATAGTATAAACTCTTATTATTCAATTGGAAACCACACACAAAGGAGGTTCCAATCAGATTATAAATTGTTAACATGATTACATTAGTTATCTTATTC
>Ga0325414_1007434_pt1 | contig 11609 bp, 9 predicted proteins | sample PopdelMetagenome_8_FD_206183 | JGI IMG/M metagenome (GOLD analysis project Ga0325414, IMG submission 206183) | Populus deltoides microbial communities from Bellville, Georgia, United States - Leaf-PdKOR-R3 | ecosystem: Host-associated > Plants > Phyllosphere > Phylloplane/Leaf | place: USA... | reverse complement strand
TTTTTTTTTTTATGTTTAATATAAATTTTATTTGCATAATTGGTTTGTATTACAATTAATTTATATAGTTTTTATATTATATATCCTAAATAATTTTTTAAAAACAAATTAAGAAAAAAACTATTACCAAGGATTTTACCGACGGATGAATTTGGTCGGTATTTTAAACACTCACCGACAGACTTACCGACGGACTTAATCTGTCTGCATTTAACAGTAGCTTCCACAATCACCGACTAATTTACCGACGGACATATTCTATCGGTATTTCATACATTCACCGACAGATTTACCGACGGAAACTATCCGTCGGTAAATCACAATATACCGACGGACTAAAAATCAGTCGGTATATTTCAAGCGGGAATCTTTTTTTTTGGCGCGCAAATTCCGTCTGTAAAACCATCGGCAAATGGTTTTTTTTGTTTTTCGGACCGATATAGCGACGGAATGGGGAATCACCGACGAAGGGAAAGCTAACGGACGTAATCTGTCGGTGATGACGTCGGTAAAAAAATCACCGACGAACTTCTAATCACACACCGAAGAAATTTTACCGTCGGTAAAACTGTGAAATCTTGTAGTGTGCTGGAGCCTGGAGAAGAATTAACACGTGAGTGCAAGCTTGATTTTAATCAGTACAGGTTATTTTTTCTTAAAAAAGGAAAGAAAAAAACTATTTTTTTTGTAAATTTTTTCATTTTAAAAGTATTTTTAAATTAATTTTGTTTTATATGAGTTAGTATATTTGTTTCGAATTGATTTCTAATGCATATCTATATAATATAGTGTTTGTTAGTAATTTGTCCCCTTATTTAAAAAATTTCTGGCTCCGCCACTGCTCATATAGTAGACCTTTTAATTTTTTTTTCTCTTACAGCTAGGAACATCATATTTACTAATCATTTCATTACTCAATTTATCCATCTTTCTCATCAAAATCTTTATTATTACCTCCAACCTATCTTGTCTTTTTACAAGATCCTTTTTATAAATATATAAGACCAATATATAACCTAATATATATAAAAACAATTATGAAGCACAATTCTCGAAACAGAAGGAACTAGAAAAAAACAAAAAAAAAAGAAGACTGGGATGGTGAAAGGTTAAATTAAAAAAAAAACACTAAACATACAAAGCAAAAAAAAAAAGCAAAAATAAAACAAAACACTATCAAAATGAATTGAATAGTGTTTTGTGGGTGTGGCTAAATAAGTGTTTTGTTAATAAAATGAGCTATATATTTCATGATTTAGAGTAATCATTTAGGGATGTAATTCTAAGAACCTTTTTATTGTAAGGACTAAACTATAGATTTAATAAGAAACAACAATAAAAGAAAATCAAATAAAGACCGATTTGTAAATGAAAATAAAATATAGAAGCTAAAATAATTTTTAAAGAAATTACAAGAACTAAAATGAAACCTTATTTTTTAAGAAATTTTACAAGAACTAAAATCAATTTTATATCACTTTTCTTTGACAGTGTTTGGTAATGCCATTGAAATTATATTTTTTAAAAATTTAAAATTTATTTTTTTAAAAAAATAATTATTTTTTTCAGATTATTTTAATTTATTTCTAAAAAAATAAAAATACTTTAAACCATAATCGTTATTATACTTCAAAATACGCTATAATAAATAAATTATATCTGACGCGGTTTTGGAGTCACTAATTCCAACCAATCCTTCTTGAAGTTAACTTAGACTGGACTTGTCCACTAGGACAAGGATGACGAAGACTTTGGACTGTGGACGCGGTGCGTAGTTAATAGTCAGATGTATCCTTGTCATTTACTGCTGTTTTTCTATCTTCAGAACTTGCTGTTCTTTCGATTCATATCCTAGAAGAAAACATTTTATAAATCAAAAAGAAAAGAAAAGAAGAAAAATAAGTCTTTTCTTTCTAAGTAAACTTATAAATCAGAAAATACTAACCTTTTTCGTGGAAATTGGAGTCCTATAGGGCCATATTCCATTCTCTCTTTAATTAATTACGTGTCCCATAAACTTGGAATTTGATGCAGGAAGACTTGGCTTCTTGAGTTGAAGAAATACATCTTTTCTTTGTGGCTTATTTATTTCCATACCAATCACTTTAAGATAAATCTTGAATTAAATACAGGGAACAAATAAGATGTTTCTATAACTACAGGGACTAAAATGAGTTTCTGCCACCCTCAACCTCTACGCTCCACATCCATGAATACTACCCAAAACAAGTTTTTAAGCTGTGGGTTTTGGTTTCAGAGTCCCAAATTTGGAAATTGGAGTAAAGGGCCATCCATTTCAATGCAGAGGAGAAGTAGCTCAAGAACAAATGCTCTCCTTGGAGATTTCAGAAACAAAAAGAGATTTCAATTCAAATTTCCTTTTAAGTAGGTATTTATGATTCTTATTTCTCATTTTTGGTCATTCCAACCATTCCATTGTAGTCTTACTCTGATGAACTCTCAAATCCAAATGGCTAATTTATTTTTTATCTAATCTTTTATGTTCTCCTTGTTAGCTACTTTCACCGTAACTATTGCTACTGACACTGATGTTTATTGGTTGAAATCTATTAAGGATTCTATGATAGACCCTTATGGATACTTAAACACCACATGGCATCTCAACAACAATACAGAAGGTTTCATCTGTAGATTTATGGGAGTCCACTGCTGGCATCCTGATGAGAGCAGAGTCTTAAACATCAGACTCTCTGCCCTGGGGCTCAAGGGCCAGTTCCCTCTTGGATTGGAGAACTGCACGAGCTTAACTGGTTTGGACCTTTCATATAATAAGCTTCAGGGACCGATTCCATCTGACATCTATAAAAGGCTACCATACATCACTTACCTTGACCTATCCTTCAACAACTTTTCTGGTGAAATCCCATCAAGTATTGCCAATTTATCTTTCTTAAATGTTCTAAAACTAGACTATAACCAACTAATAGGAAATATCCCACCATAAACTTGGATTTTGATGCAGGAAGACTTGGCCTCTTGAATTGAAGAAATAGACTACCAAGTCAATGCATCTTTTCTTTGTGGCTTCTTTATTTCCATACCAATCACTTTTAGATAAATCTTGAATTAAATACAGGGAACAAATAAGATGTTTCTATAACTACAGGGACTAAAATGAGTTTCTGCCACCTTCGACCTCTACGCTCAAGAATAAATGCTCTCAATAAAAAAGTATGTGTATAATAAGTATGTGTTTAATATTGTGGTGTAAAGTTTTTTTTTAAATATTTTTTACTTTTATTTTCTTAAAATTAACAAATCAAAACTATTAAAAAATACTAAAAATATATTAAATTGATTTTTTAAGTCAAATATACTTTGAAAATGTACAAAAACAAAAGATTTAATCTCAGCTAATATGTAAGTTGACTAACGTGCAAATACTTCTATTGAAAAAAAGAAGAGGAAATTGAAAGAAGTTGAAAATCAGGACTTAAGCTTCTTGACTAGTTTGTTTTCCCCACACTTTCGTGGAAATTGTAGTAAATGGCAATCCATTTCAATGCAGAGAAGAAGTAGCTCAAGAATAAATGCTCTCCTTGGAGATTTCAGAAAGAAAAAGAGATTTCAATTCAAATTTCCTTTTAAGTAGGTATTTATGATTCTTATTTCTCATTTTTTTGTCATTCCAACCATTCCATTGTAGTCTTACTCTGATGAACTCTCAAATCCAAATGGCTAATTTATTTTTTATCTACTCTTTTATGTTCTCCTTGTTAGCTACTTTCACCGTAACTAGTGCTACTGAGACTGATCTTTCTTGCTTGAAATCTATTAGGGATTCTATGATAGACCCTAATAATTACTTAAGCACCACATGGAATTTCAACAACAATACAGAAGGTTTCATCTGTAGATTTCGGGGAGTCGACTGCTGGCATCCTGATGAGAACAGAGTCTTAAACCTCAGACTCTCTGACCTGGGGCTCAAGGGCCAGTTCCCTCTTGGATTGGAGAACTGTACGAGCTTAAGTGGTTTGGACCTTTCACATAATGAGCTTCAGGGCATCTAACATCTCTAAAAGGCTACCATACATCACTATCCTTGACCTATCCTTCAACAACTTTTCTGGTGAAATCCCATCAGGTATTGCCAATTTATCTTTCTTAAACGATCTAAAACTCGACAACAACAATCTAGCAGGTCATATTCCACCACAAATTGGCCAGCTTGATCGGATGAAGGTCTTTACTGTTACTAGCAATCGATTATCAGGGCCAGTGCCAGTTTTTACACATAATAATATTCCAGCAGACAGCTTTGCGAACAACACAGGACTCTGTGGGAAGCCTTTGGATAGCTGCTCAATTCATCAAATGAAGTTTTTTACTCATTCAAAAGTGGTTTTGTGATTGGTTATATAGTTTTTTCAACTTCAGTTGCAATTTTTTTTACATCCTGCTGTGTACCATGGGTGTATATTGGGGAGAGGGAAAAAAAATCACAATATCAGAAATGATGATGTTGATGGTGAAGAGGAAGCATAAGATAACAGATGATGATCACGCAGGCAGCTCCCCAACAGGAGGTCTCTTAGAGGAAGGGGTTAAAGAGGTACTACTCTTTAAGATTGATATCTTTTTCGTTTTAGTTTTGTTAGTTTTTATTTTTTAATTCCTTATTCAAGTCTTGAGCAAGAGCAGTTCAGTTTTTACTTCCAATTACAGGATGCTTATCTACACAAGACCCTGAATTCTTGAAGCTGGTTCAATTTCAATGTATATATATGTTCTTCAGTACTAATACATTGAGATTTCTGTCCACAGATTTCCATGTTGGAGAAGAGGGTTACAAGAATGAGCTACGCAGATCTTAATGATGCCACCGATAATTTCAGTGAGAACAATGTCATCGGACAGGGAATGATGGGGATGCTGTACAAGGCATCATTGCCTAATGGTTATGTCGTTGCAGTGAAGAAGTTGCATGACTCTCAGTTCCTTGAAGAACAATTTATATCCGAGTTGAAGATACTTGGTTCATTGAGACATATCAACGTACTTCCACTGTTGGGGTTTTGCGTTGAGTCAAACCAAAGGTTTCTGGTTTACAATTATATGCCAAATGGTAACCTTTATGATTGGCTACATCCCATGGAAGGTCAGGAAAAAGCTATGGAATGGGGTGTGAGGGTTAAAGTCGCCGTCGGATTAGCAAGAGGCTTGGCATGGCTTCATCAGAACTGTCATACCGTCAAAATAATCCATCTTGACATTAGCTCAAAATGCATATTACTTGATCAGAACTTCCAGCCCAAGTTATCAAATTTTGGAGAGGCAATGCTCATGAGTTCGACCTGCGCTTCCTCCGTAAATAGTGAGTTTTGGGAGATGGCATTTGTGAAGGAAGATGTGCATGGATTTGGAGTTGTGCTTCTTGAGATGATTACTGGGGTGGATCCTAGCAACATGACTGCTTCCTCAAACAATGTTCTTAATGAATGGATTGGTCATCTTTCGAGCAGTTCGGATTTTCATGGCACAATAGACAAGTCTCTGATCGGGCAAGGATTTGACGCTGAGATCATTCAGCTGCTTAAAGTTGCATGTAATTGTGTTGATCCCATTCCAGATCGAAGACCGATAATGGTTCAAGTGTATGAAGACATAAAAGCAATAAGGGAGAGATGTGACCTAGTAGATGATTCATCGATGCTAACGCAACCTGAAATTTGCCCTGCTACTTCAGAAAAATCTGTGGAGATTGAAATGGCAGAATTCCAATGAAAACAACAGGACAAACAAAAGGCAAGTCTGCATTTTCTAGTTTCTATCATGCTTTGGTGTAATGAACCAATATTGTACACAATATGATAGCTTTTGAGAATAAATCTCCAGAAATTTTACAGTGGTTGATTGACGATTACAGGCAGAGGATCTAAATATTATATTTGAGAATAAATTACAATAGCATGGTAGCAATAACATTTAATCACTAAAATATAACAGCAGATAGCGACGAGTTTTTAACGTTAAATCATATGGAAGCATGCACCCAGTCTCGCTAGTAGAGACCAGCTGTGTGTTCCATGAACTTGGATTACAGGAGACTTGCTTTTTGACTTGAAGGAATAGACTGTCCAATCTTTATTTATTTCCAAACTTGTCGTTTCTTGGACACTTCAAAGCAGACTCGGAAAAGTGCTTTCAATTGTTTTTAAATATTATTATTCTATTCTTTAAAACACGTTGTAAAAACACACGTTGTATAATTTTTTTTGCTGGTAGAAAAATTATATGAGTTGCTGTGAAATAACTAATCAACTTTTTTGCTGTGAAATTATATGAGATTCAAAATTATTTACAGAATTATGTAATCCATACCCATCACTGCTTTAAGACTCTTAAATTAAATTAAATTAATACAAGGAACAAAGGAAAAGTTTTTATAAGTAGAGGGACTAAAATGAATTTCTGCCACCTTTAACCTCTAAGCTCCAGATCCATGAAGAAGAGTACCCAAAACAGGTTTTGAAGTTGTGGGTTTTGGTTTCAAAGTCCCAAAATTCTTTCCAAAACACATCCTCACCCTCACTGTCTTCTTATGCCATGCGCACAGAGCGCTACATGTTATTTACTTTAAAGTGCTAAATTAATCTAAATATAAGAAAATATAGAAATTAAACTAAAAATATTATTTTACATTTAATAAAAAAAATTATTTTACAATATTATAATTAAAGTTACTTGTTTTTGGGACTCTTTCAACATGAGCTCTCAATTTTATATCTCTCTTTTTTTTTATGGTGTTTGGTAACACCATTAGAATTATATTTTTTAAAATTTAATTTTTTTTTATTTTAAATTAATTATTTTTTAGATAATTTTTATGTAATAATATGAAAAATATTTTTTTAAAAAATAAAAAAAATATTATTTTAATATATTTCAAACAAAAAAAACAATTTCAACCAACAATACTAATATATGCTTCCAAACATCCAATAATTAAATAAATTAGATCTGACGCGTTTTCGAGTCCTTAATTCCAACTATTCCTTCCTGAAACACTACAAGTCAACTTAGACTGGAACTGTCCACTGGGTCAAGGGTGACAGAGACTTTGCAACTTTGGACGCGGTACATAGTTAATAGTCAAATATAAGTTTGAACGATCTCTTGTTATTTGCTGCTGTTTTGCTATCCACAAATGGCTCTTGATGCAAAACTTGCTCTTCTTTTGATTCATATCCTTAGTGTTGCCGGCAATGGATACAGTTCTTTACAAGAGAACTACTACGGGAGTGAAGATGAACACAGGAAAAAGTTGGATTCTTCTTTCAAAAGTGGGTTTGCAACAGGTTATGCATTTTCTTCAGTTTCCATTTTAGCTATTTTCATGTCCTGTTGTGTGCCTTGGGCTCGTCTTAACAAGAGGAAGAGGAACAAGATAATGATGAAGACACCAATGATGACATCTTTGATGGAAAGGCGAGAGAAGAAGATAAAAGAAGCCAACGAGCAGGTATCCCCATAAGACTTTCATTCCATCATTTTTTTTTTCTTTTTGATGAAGAAGACGATAGAGTTGCTTTTATTAAGGATATATCCATATTCTTCAGTTGCCAAGACCATGAAGAAGATGGATCATTGCAAACTGACCACAAACCAAAACATTAATTCATTACAGAAACAAGCAGAAAAGGAGAGACCTCGAGTTCATGTCCTTGAAGTAGCACCTAAGCCTCAAATTTAAACCAATCTATCAGATGTTCAACTCCTTGCTTTGACAATTGACCAGAAACGAGAGACGTTTCTCTAGCTGAATGACTAATGAAGATGACTGCACTAAATAAGAAGTCAGCATGCTAATAGAACTCATAGTAGAGCTACACTAGCTAGATCTCGACAGCATTAGAAGTTTATTACAAGAATGCAGTAAATAAAGCAACCGGCAGTGATCCCACTCTGGATCTCCTGCGGGAAGCAACGAAACAGTTGCTTCCTCATGTGAAGAATCTGTTCCTTTTTAATATTGCATCAATTAATTAGTCTTTCCAGAACTTAGAATGCCCTTTCATTTGATGCAGCCGTTAAGGGTTTATATATATATAATCTTGTTTCATTTCTTCATCTTCCACAGATTTGTATGTTGGAGAGTCTTGTTAAGAGATTGAGTTTCGTAGGCATCAGCAATGCAACAGCAAATTTTAGCCAAGCCAACAAAATTGGATTGGGACGAATGGGAATCATGTATATGGCTATCCTTCCTGATGGTAGGTTCCTTGCAGTGAAGAGGATAGTTGACTCTCAACAGTTTGATGAACAGATAGTTTCTGAATTGAAAACACTGGGTACATTAAAGCATAAGAACTTACTGCCCCTGTTCGGATTCTGCGTAGAATCAAATACAAGGCTTCTGGTGTACAAGTATATGTCTAATGGAAACCTTTTTGATTGGATACATCCAGTGAAGCACCGGAGGAAGACTCTGCAATGGCCTTTGAGGTTGAAAATTGCGGTTGGGGTAGCAAGAGGCCTGGCAAGGCTCCACCATGGCTGCAGAGGTCAAGTGGTGCATCTCAACATAAGCTCAAAGTGTATTTTGCTTGATAAGAATTTCGAACCCAAGCTATCGAATTTCGGAAAGGCGATGCTGATCATGAGTATGAGTAACAGTCCAGGAGTGCATAATGAGTTTTGTGAGATGGCGCTTGTTAAGGAAGATGTGCACGGATTTGGAGTTGTACTGCTTGAGCTGATTACTGGGATGGATTGTAGCAAAATGAATTTTTCCTCAAACAGTATTCTTAATGAATGGATTGGTCATCTCTTGAGCACTTCTTATTTTAATGATGCCATGGATAGGTTTCTGATTGGGCAAGGATTTGACGATGAGATCTTTCAGCTGCTTAAAGTTGCATGTAACTGTCTTGATTGCACCCCAGATCGAAGGCCGACAATGCTTCAAGTGTACAAGGACATAAAGGCAATAACCAAGAGATGTGAAGTGGTTGATGATTCAGAGATCCAAATGCAGCCTGAAATTTGCCCTGCTACTTCTCAAGACTAATCTGTTGCCAGCAAAAACAGGACCGAAATTAGCAGATCTGTATTTTCCTGTTTCTATCATGTTCATAAACCAATATGTAAGAAGCAATATTGTATAGAATATAATTGTGTCCGGGAATAAGTTGCCAGCATTTTACTTTGTTATTCAAACAGAAGATCAATCTGATCAAAATACGCCGATGAGTGAAAATGGTTTGGATAATACTTCCTGATCTTGTGTTGCAAGTCAAGATCAATGGATTCAATTCTTCCAGCTTAGAATAACCAATTGAATTTGTGTTTAAATATATATTATACAAATATTATCAGAGCTCTGTGTCAGATGGTATCACCATGCTTCTTAAGAAAAGATTGTTGTTGCATCTCTTGTATGTAGAAAAGTCTCAAGTAAAAAAATAAGCTTATCAAGATCAACTATCTATCTCATGCAAATAAAATAATTGCCGTAGGTGACAAGGTAGCAGTAGAGTCACAAACCTATACTACAATTGTCTACTGCCTTACTTTTAGCTTGTGTCGATGGTCAATATTAACTGCGAGGAAGCATCATCCATAATCCATTTTCACTCGAATTTTTTTCTTACTTGAAAATTGTGATCTATTGGTCATATATATATATAAAATCCCAATTCAAATTAATGTGTTATCTGTTGCTTTCCCTTTCTTCTGCGACACGGCTTTCAAGTTTAATAATTTCCAACCTAGGTAGCTTGAAAACTTCAAAGCAACCTCAAGAGTCAGAACAGAACTCTCTCATTCAATTTTGTGATACCCTTCACTCATTTCCACCTATTGATGTGGCTTCTACTTCGTTTTTTCTGTTCCTTTTCATTTTACCTCAAGTAAGATCAGTGCTAGCTACAAACTCTCCAAGAATGGCCACTAGTCAGAACAGAGCTCATTCAGTACTGATCTTTGTCTTGTTTTGTCTATTTAGTGTAAGTAGTGCAACTGAGCCTGATGTTTATTGCTTGAAATCTATTAAAGATTCCTTGGAAGACCCTTACAATCACATCTCTTCATGGGACTTCGCCAATCAGACTGAGGGTTTCATCTGTAGGTTTGCGGGAGTCGACTGCTGGAAGCCTGAGGAGAGCAGAGTCTTAAATCTAGCACTCTCTAACATGGGGCTCAAGGGCCAGTTCCCTCCTGGCATCGAAAACTGCACAAGCTTAACTGGTTTGGACCTTTCAAGAAATGAGCTTCAGGGACCGATTCCATCTGACATCTCTAAAAGGCTACCATACATCACTAACCTTGACCTATCCTTCAACAACTTTTCTGGTGAAATCCCATCAAGTATTGCCAATTTATCTTTCTTAAATGTTCTAAAACTAGACCATAACCAACTAATAGGAAATATCCCACCACAAATTGGCCTTCTCCCTCGACTCAGAAACTTCAGTGTTGCGGACAATCTGTTGTCAGGTCCAGTGCCAGAATTTGTTAAAGCAAATTCTACATGTGGTGTTTTATGCCCAATCGGTGGTTTTTCTTCATCCACAAATGTGAATTATACAAACAACCCTGGCCTATGTGGAGGGCCTTTAGATCCTTGCAAAGGGCAGAGCAACGAATTTTATTCTTCTTTCAGAACTGGGTTTGCAGCTGGTTATACCGTTTTTTCTGTTTCAGTCATTGTTGGTTTTTTGTCCTGCTGTGTGCCATGGGTGCATGTTAAAAAAAGGAATAAGAAGATTACGATACAAGCGATGGTAATGCTGATTTTGAGGAAGAACAGGAAAGAAGCTGATCATTTAAGTGCTTCGCCATCGTTTGAGAACATACATGGAGGAGGCAAAGAGGTACTGACTATATGATTACGTGCATGTCAACTTTGAGTGGTTTGCTTTTGAAATTGATTGCAGGACTTCTTGCTTTTCTTTTTGTCCTGTTATTAGACATTTCTAATTATCTCTTATGAGTTAACTATACAACTGCAGTTACATGATGTCTTAATTTACAGATAGTCCTAAATTCTTTAACCTGCTTCAATTTCAAGGTAAATACTTGTGTTTCTTCAACAATTAGTGAGTAATGGATTGGGAATCTCTGTCCTCAGATTTGTATGTTGGAGAAGAAGGTTCCAAGAATGAGCTATACAGATCTTAAAGATGCAACAAATAATTTCAGCGAGAACAATGTCATCGGGCAGGGGAAGATTGGGATGCTGTACAAGGCAGCGTTGCCTAGTGGTCATCTCTTTGCAGTGAAGAAATTACACAACTGTCGAATCCTCGAGGAGCGATTCGTGTTAGAATTGAAGACACTTGGTTCATTGAGGCATGTCAACTTACTTCAACTTTTGGGATTTTCAATCACATCAAAACATTGGCTTCTGGTTTACAAATACATGCCAAATGGTAACCTTTATGATTGGCTACATCCAATGGAAGGCCAGGCAAAGATCATGGAATGGACTGTGAGGTTTAAAGTTGCAATCGGGTTGGCAAGAGGCTTGGCATGGCTTCATCAGGACTGCAGTAGTACTATCCGAGTTTTCCATCTTAACATAAGCTCAAAGTGCATCTTACTTGATCAGGATTTCGAGCCAAAGTTGTCGAATTTTGGGGAGG
>Ga0325414_1007432_pt1 | contig 11611 bp, 5 predicted proteins | sample PopdelMetagenome_8_FD_206183 | JGI IMG/M metagenome (GOLD analysis project Ga0325414, IMG submission 206183) | Populus deltoides microbial communities from Bellville, Georgia, United States - Leaf-PdKOR-R3 | ecosystem: Host-associated > Plants > Phyllosphere > Phylloplane/Leaf | place: USA... | reverse complement strand
AAATCTGAGTCAACCTGGATTCACTCTATTAACCCAACATCCGCGACAAAAGATTGAGATAGCAAAATTATTTTTGAAAAAACTAACATCAAAAAAAGGATCAAAGCTAAATATAAAAAAAAATTAGAAAAAAAAAACACAAGTTACACTGGGTTAACCTAATGAACCTGCAACTTAGGATAACCCTATAGAAAAGAAAAGCGTAAAAAACAAGAAATCTTAAGACCCAGTAGTCCAATGTCAAAGGATAAAATTAAAAAAAAACATTGAAAAAAAATCCAAAACAACTTGTGTTAACTTGACTAATCCACGACCCAGGATAACTTCAGAGAAAGTAAATGGAAAAAATAAAAAGCTCAAAGCCTAATAGTCTAATATCAAATAATGAAATTAAAAAAAAAAGACAGGAGTTAAATTGGACTAATCTTTAAAACTAGCAACTTTGGTCATGAGACCAAGATAACCTTACATAAGACAAATAAAAATTTTGAACAAAATTCTTAACCATAAAAAAAATTAAAAAGAAAACAAATAGTAATAAAAAAAATATGAACCTAATCTAGTATAAAAACAAATGAAAAAAATAATAAGAGACTTAATCAAACAAATAAATTTGGATAGGAAACAAATAAAATAAAATGTTGAGGGACAAAATGAAAGAAAAAACAAAATAAAAAAGCAATTAAAAAATGGGGACCAAAATTGAATGAAAAAAAAACAAATGAAATAAAATGTTGAGGGACTAATTGAAAGAAAAAAAAAAGGATAAAAAAATAATTAAAAGAATAAGTACTCAATCTAAAAAAAATGAAATAAAATGACGAGTGACAAAATTAAAAGAAAAGGAAAACAAGAAAAAGGATAAAAAAAAACAACAATAATAATAAGAATGAGTATCATATTTGATATAAAAAAAACAAAATAAAATATAAAATGATGAAATTGAAAAAAAAAGATTTAAAAAATAATCCAAAACAAAGAAAAACCAATCAAAACAAAGAGAATCATAATTGAAAGACAAAATAAATAAGAGGACAACCCTGATTTTTAACTAACCTAACATGAATTTCAAGGAGTGGAGAGAGAAAATAGAGGCAAGAGAAAAAACATCAACTGGTACCAAACCGTCATGATTTGAGAAACATGTGTTGCCTATAAGCTATGTCTCGACTAGATGTTTTGGATGGCACAACAATTGACAAATTTTGGTTACATGACACTACATCTACCATCCAAAGCGTGCAGGTAGTAAGAGCATGGGTTGTCTATTTTTTTTATTATTATTATTTTTATTTATGAAAATAAATAATTTTTCCATAATTCAAATAGAGTACAACAAAAAAACCATAAGAAAAATACTAAAATACCATTTGACTCATCTTTTAATTTTCTTTACTTCAAGGATAATGAAGTAAATGTATTATTTCTAAAGAAAGAAAATTATGTAAAAGCTCTGTTAGCCTTTCATTTTTTTTTTTCTTGTATTTTAAAGGCATCTATGTAATTTAAAGGAGAAGTTTTCCAATAATAAATTCAGAAAGAATCTTTTTGTAAAATAATCATTTTAATGAAGTTTAATTTGGTATTTAATCAATAATTTTTTTTTTACCCTTTTAGAAATTGGATAAAGATTTATTAATGGACTGAATAAAATAATTTTTGCACTTTTATAATCTTGAAAACATAAAAACATATCTGATAATATAACAAAAAAAATTATAAAAAAGAAGCAGTATGGTTGGGCCGAGGTCCAACCGAGTCCCATAAGACTTGTTTGGATAGTTGCCCAACCGAACTTCATCTTTCTTCATTTTTCTCTCATCGTTTAACCCGATATAGTCTTGTTTGTTATTCATGAATAATGTTTGCTATGCAAAGCTTGTTTACAATGAGTCTCAAATCCCCATACTAAGTCAAACCAAGCTCTACTCTCCCCCCCCCCACCCACCTGGCTTGGTTTGGCCAACCTAATTTGTCTCATATCATTTTACTATTCATGAATAGTACTATTTACATTGTATTATTCATTACAATTCATGAATAATATCTTTTCCTAGATTTTTTATAGATATTTTTCAGATATATATTCTTTGATTTTGAGAGAGAAATCTAGAGGATTATTCATCCAAGAACTGATTGGTTTTAGAGTTTTTTATAATAATGTTGATTTTATCAAAAATCCTTTTCAAAATAATTTTTTATTTAGTGTGTGTATATATGTTTTTACACACCAAAAAATATTAAGTTCTGTTGCACGTGTGCGCGTGGGGTTGTGGCGTTAGGATCAAAGAGTCACTACCTAGTTGTTTGATTTAGGATCCCTAGAAGACTTGGGTGGACTAGTCTTATATTAAATTCTAAGGTAAAGGACTGGTTGTAGCTATGAAAGCTATTAACACCACTAGCGTACCGTATCTAAGATAAGCTGCATTGCGTAGTCTAAATATGGCTTAAAGATATTGATAGGTTCTTAACCAATGGTCTGTCTATAGTTTAGAATAAAGATTTATTCCCATGAATAAATATGGTGTTTTGAATTCATTATGGGCTCGTATGCCCAAATAAATTTTATGGAACATGTTGATTGGGGACAGGATAATGGAGACTTCTATGGAAGAATTGAGTTGTAAATGTCCAATTTCATGGGCATAAGATTATAGAGGGAGTGTTTCTCAGTTAAATGATGGTGGTTACAGCCCTTGAAATGGTCGGAGGCCCACATTTATTTGTTTAAACATGCTCACTTGATCATCCAAAATTGTCAAGGAAGGTGGGTGAATGAAACGTCGTCTAAGTTAAACCCCAGAAATTAGGGTTTTTTATTTTTAGATTTGGCCAATTTCAATTTGGTCCCTCCTCTTCCAATTCCTTTTAATTGCATTGTAATTGTCTCTCAACTTTTAATTGTATGCAATTACACCATTTTCAAATTAAAATATCAGCCTCAAAGTTTAGCACCTTTTACAAACGAGTCCTTGACTTTTAATTTGTTTAATTTCATCATTAATTGACCATCAAAATTTCATTTCCTTTTGATTTTGCCCCCTGATCTCACCAATTTCTACCCCTGAAATTGTATGTCACTTACAAGTTGGTCTTTGATCTTAGAAAACTGCAATTAAGCCTCTTATTTGACCAATTAAACCTTCAAAAGTCTAATTTTAATCTCCAAACTTTAGTTTCTTCCAATTAACACCCAAATTGACTCCAAAAAAGTGATTTTTATTACAATCAAGACCTCAATAAAAATAATTAAGCCTTCCAGAATTCTCATTAAGTCCTTAATTATTCAAAATTGTATTTCTTTACCCAAAAAAATTCACCAATGAAACCTTTTTGTCAGTTAGAATTGGGTTACCAATTTTGATAATCTTATACATTTTGGTATTCCAATTTTTTTACTTGTCATCTTGGTCCTTTTATCACCAACTTGAGCAATCTTCTAAGGCTTTCTTCTTGTATTTTTGGATTTTTTTTTCTATTTTTTTTTGTGGGATCAAAAGTGGGTAACAAAAGGTTCTATGAATGAAACCCATAAATTTAAAGGAGAAGTTTTTCAATAGTGAATTTAGAAAGAATTTTTTTTTTTGTAAAATCATCATTATTAATAAAGCTTAATTTGGCATTTAATCAACAATTTTTCTTCTTTACCCTTTTAGAAACTAGATAAAGATTCATTAATGAACCAAATAAGATAATTTTTGTACTTTTATAATATTGGAAACATAAGAATATATCTGACAATACAACAAAAAAAGAAATTAAAAAAAAGAAGCAACTCGTTTAGGCCGAGGTGCAATTGAGACCTACAAGACTTGTTGGGGCTGTAGCTCAACCGAACTTCATCTCTCTCCATTTCTCTCTCATTGCTTAGCTTGATATTGTCTCACTTACTATTCATGAATACTATTTACTATTCATAATAATGTTTACTATGCAAGCTCGTTTAGAATGAGTCTTGAGTCCCCAAACTCAGTCGAACCAAGCTCCACCCCCTCCTCTCTTTCTCTTCCTTTTTTTTTTCTCTCTTTTATTGGTTTGGTCTAGTCAAGCTACTTTATCTCACCTAGTTTTACTATTCATGAATAATACATGATGAAAAGTACTATTTATATGGTACTATTCATTACTATTGATCATGAATAGTACTTTTCTTGATTTTTATAGATATTTTCCAGATATATATTCTCTGATTTTGAGAAAGAGATCTAAATGATTATTCATCCAAGAACACTACATTTACTATCTCTTCACTATACAAAGAACACACTAAACTAGACAAAGAACACACATATCTCGTCTCTGTATAAAAACACCATTTTCATCTTTTTAAATTTGTACCTGCTTGTCACTTTGAAAAATAACTCAAATACTAACTTAAGTATCATATTGTCTCTCATTCCTTAAAGGACTTGTTTTATAGTTACAACTCAAGCCTATAATTCCTTAGCCTAGGAAAGTCTATATTTTTCTGTGAATCTTTTTCATGACTTTATCAGTGGCGTCGTTTGTGGAAAACTAAACAAAAAGTCTGTTAATTTCTTTTTACCTTTTTTTTTCAAAAACTTTTCATGGGTGATAAGACTCCATAATGGAGGAGAGTGATTGTTCTCCCTCCAGGGACTCTAACTCCTCTAGGACTCCAATAGATTTGTAGCTAAGTTCAGTTACTCAACGATGTTTTGTAGTGATGGAAATGCATCTTCATATTCTTCCTCCTACACAATAACAAGCCCTTATACATACACCAAGTATATATACACAACTCCACTTCTATAAAGAAATAAGGCAGAATGACATGTAAGTGAGTAACACTCATATTCTTATATTTAAAGGGAGTTACATGCCTTTTCCTCACACGAGACACTCGAAACAATTTAATCTTCATCACATCACTCCACCAGAAAAAGACCTAGTAATGAGACAACCTTAATGACTTCATAAGTTTATGAGACACAACACAGTGCTCACCAAAAGTCTACACTTCATCATAGTATGTTACACACTTAACTCTTTAAAGATTGTGTCTCTATAAAAGTCGGTCTCATAGACTATCGGGAACGCATATAAAATGTGAGAGCCTCTTAAAACTTGTCACATAAACATTGATGTTATGTGCAAATTTCTTCCAACAACACTTCATCGATCTGCACGTACATGGTATCACAGTCTAGAGCATGACTTTATTCTCCATTTTCATTATCTTAGGTCCAAACTAATTTCTTGCTTCAGCATAAGCATTCCTACAAAACAAAAGTGCCACAAAACTCTTCGGAGTCACACAATGAGAAGATAAAAGTACTTGGGCCTATCTCCAACATTTCAATAAAAAAAAATGCTCAATATGGAAAGACTTTTTGAACCTATAGCTACAGAACCTCTGATTAGTGGAGTATACAACTATTCTTTTTGGGTAAAGTTATACACCATCATTGATAAAGATCTCCTCGAAGTGAAACACGCAATAGAAAACCACATCAGGGTGGAAAAAGCTAGCGTGACCAAACAAGGTCACTTATATTTCTACGCATCTTCACCACGCCATTAGTCTTCAACAAGAGCATCTAAAAAAAAAACACCAAGAGGCACATCCATGATCGTCTGACGTTCCTTGAGCTCATAACCACACATTTGACCACCACATAGACAGAGGCATTAGTTATTATTCAAGGAAAAGACTTTCTATAACATCCACCTAAAAAAAAAACGGTTCAAACACAAGGGACCCTAACATGTTTTGTCTTATTTTACCATGAAAACAAGCATGGCATTGAGGAGTGTCATGCACTCAAAAAATAGATAAAACGATTGATCACCAGAGATTACCTTCACCAGTTTGTGATATAAAAAACAATCAAAGCTAAGAAAAGAAGTTTGCACGCTTAACAATTACTTGAGATCATATAATCCACTATGGATTATACTAACATATTTGAATCTCCATCTTTTGAGCCTTTTAATAAAATAGTTTTTTTTAACTAAGCTTCATAACTCAGTTCTAATATTAATGAATAGTGTTATTTATTACTTTTTATGAATAGTATTTTTCAAGGCTCAGTCTAACTAAGCTTTATCTCGATTTACTATTTTATGAATGGTACTAAACTTTTACACTTTAAATATCCCCCCCCTTTTTAGTTGTTTAAAGTCTTCCAAATATGTATATTTACAAGTCTTTTTTTGTGTGTTAATAAAACAAAAACAAAAACAAAAAAAGAAATTAGAAAAGAAGCTCGGTTGGGCCAAGGACCAACCGAGTCCTACAAGACTTGATTGGTTCGTGGCCTAACCGAGTCTAACACACTCGGTTAGACCATGACCCAACTTAACTTTATATCCCTATATTTATCTCTCATTCCTTAGCTCGGTATAGACTTGTTTACTATTTATAAATGTTGTTTACTATTCATGAATAGTGTTTATCATGCAAAGCTGATTCAGAATAAGTCTTGAGTCCCTAGACTTAATCAGACCAAGCTCCACCCCCTCAAATCTCTCTCGTACATTGCTCTTTTAGCCCTTAGCTCGGTATAGTATAATTTACTATTCACTAATAATACTTACTATTCATTAATTGTGTTTATCATGCAAAGCTCATTCAAGACGAGTTTAAGTCCCTGGACTCCGTCAAACTGATCTCCACCACTCTCTCATTCTTTTCTCTCTTTTCCCTTGGCTTGGTTTGGTCGAGCTACCTTGTTTTACTATTCATGAATAATACTTGATTACTAGTACTATTTACATGGTACCTTTCATGAATAGTATATTTTCTTAGATATTTTTATAGATATTTTCCAAATATTTTTCAATTTATATATTCTCTAACTTTGAGAAAGAGAAAGAGAGAGAGAAAAAAAAGATCCAGATGATTATTCATTCAAAAATATTATATTTACCACCTTCTCATTACACATAGAACACATTTAATGAGACAAGAACACACAAATCTCTTTTCTGTATAAAACATCATTTTTATTTTTTTAAATTTACACTTGCTTGTTACTTGAGATAAAAAAAAAAAAAAACTTAAATATTAACTTAAACATCATAATATTTTTTGTTGGTTTCTTTAAAAACTTTATTTAATAGATATAACTTAGAAGTTCTCATTTAAGAAAAGTTTACATTTTTCTACGAAGCTTTTCCACGACTTTGATTACAATATCATACTGTCTATTCCAAATTCTTTGATTACAATAGAGGGCTGGAAGGTTCAAAAATGAACTTGTCAATGTCCCCTGTCAAATCACGGTCCAAAAGATTCTGTTAATCACTGGTTTAACTTAAACATACCCTTATACAAAGAAGTTGGCCACCTCCCTCTGTAACGGACATGCATGCATATTTAGCTCTCGTGCACAGATACTTAGGTGGCACTTCGCACGGAACAACAAGCGTCTTGATGTCGAGCACATAGTTCCCAAGAGCCTACAAAGATGGTTCACTACACGAACTTTATACCTAATTAACATTTATTTGGAAAACTTTTACCAAGTTCTATACTAAGGGAAGATGGCTTTTACATGATATTATATTCACTGTAGACGATACCAAACTCTCTTTCATCTTCCATGAAATAAAAAGGCAAAATCCCAACAAACAAGCAAAGCAGTCCATGGACGCAGGGCAGTAAATGATACTTCAAACCGAAACGACAATAGATTAGGCCTAAGATCTGTTGTTCTGCTCCATTGAGGTCAACTGGATTGGACAGTGTATTTACAGGCCTACTCAAGCCACAACTTTCTGTTCAAGCACCTAAACAACTGAAAGTTCTACAAATTTGCTCTGACATCAAACATTTAAGTACCACAAACCACAGCCACAGATCATCCGAATTGAAAAGGGCGTTACTTGATAGAGTTTACCAATCCAGAAATGACTAAACATCAAATGTCTATCTAATTTCATGCAGATGGTATCTTATAGTTAAGGATGGTTCATAAGTCCACCATCTTCGAGAACTCGGAATACTGTAACTTTCAGCACGACATCCCTGGATTTCAGCAGCTCGAAGACACACACATCACCTTCCCCTAAATTATTTTCCAACGTGAATTCATACCATCCCTGGCTAAATTTAGCTCTGCCTCCTCTGTAAAGGCAACGAACTGGCCACTGTTTTCCATCAGGTAACTGAAGTTTCATAAACCCTGAAAGTCCATTTAGATTCTTCTCTGCAAAGCCAGATGGCAAATACTACAAAAAGAAAAGGAACTGCATCATTATGCAAAGCAAAGTATGCTGTGGATTGCAAATTTAGCATGGCAGATCAGTTAATAACTCACCATAATGCAACCCCTGTATAAGTATGATGGTCGTAGGACAACCCTACAATAAGGATTATCAGGTGCATATGCTTTAGCTGCATTCATTGCTCTTTCTCGTTCCTCAGCAGTGACAGTTCTCTTTCTTGCAGAAGCACTTTCATAAAATCTAAAGCTCATTTCACCGTCATCTTCGTTCGGAGATGACAGCTGCTGCTCATCTGCAGTTTCATTGAGTAGCTCAAAAAATGAGAACTTTCAATACTAATGGCATAGCAAGATGAAAAGAGGATCTGAGTTAAAAGAACTCACTGGGATCAACTTTCAGCCTTTTCCTTCCACGTTTTTTCAGTTTTGGTGTTTCTCCATCTGGGCTGTAGAGTTTCACTTCTTCTTGAGAATTCTTATGCTCGTTGTATTGAGCAAATACATTTCGTGCTGATTCGTTGGCCACTTGTGAAACATTAGCACTCTTTGTTAAGTGCATATTCTCTTCACCACCCCAATTTAAGCAATTATTAAGTTTAGATCCACTGAGCAAATTCTGCAAGGCAGGAGGATTGTAACTTTTGTTGACTATCAGTTGTGTGGTGGGGATGCCTGAGCTTGCAGCACTGTCATCATCTTCCAATTCTTCAAATGCAAGATATATTTTCCCACTAAGAGAGTTGGAGTGATAATTTATCTCAGAAGTGGGCAAATTGAATATATGAACATTAAAAATTGCACTCCCTTCATATTGAAAGATCAAAAAGTATCCAACGTGTATGGCGAAGCGTTCGACAAATTGCTGCCAACCATCATGAAACCATAATTTTTCATCAGCTTTCATTAATCCTATGCGAGACACATGACCACCGGGAACAATGAGTCTCGCAAAACCCAATAAGTCATGTCCAAATTTCTTGACAAAATTATCTGGGATCCTCTGCAGAAAACCAAACCAAGTTAGGCTCCATTTTCCCCAAAGGAGAATCAAATATTTTGTTCTCATAATGTAGTGTTGCAGATGACGATAATGTGGATAAGCTCAACTCAATAAAAGATTTGCATAAGGTTGGAACATCCCATTTCCTTATAGTTGACAGCAACTCTACAATGAAATGTAAGAAATTGTCTCCAAGTAGGCTCAAAATTTTAGATCACACGAACATAAGCTTTGTTTTGTGAGCAAACAATAAAGAAGAATACCAAGAGGTCCAAAAGCACATTCATCTCCAAAGACCCAAGCATGATGGTGTTTTATGATTGCTAATTTCATGAACCACTCAAACCACAAAGCACAGTAGCAACTGCAGGCTACAGTTGATCCTGGTGAAACTAATTGTTTTTGTTTTAATTGAAGAAGATTGTTTTTCTCAATGCCACCACTTGTTTCCATACATGACATCTTCTAATGATCCTACACATCAGGTTTGCAAAGATAAACCATCAGACAAATTTAATGCACAGTATACAACAGAACCTGCAAGCTCCTTTTCTAGATATCATCAAAATAAATAGGAAATGAAATCTAGAAGTTTATGCTTTTTCTAGAGGACATAATCAGTGAGCTAAAGAAAGCTTTTCAAATCTCTAGAATGATTGAAAGCAAAGTAGATTCATTAAAAACAATTCCATGCTTCATTTTGTCCAATTTTACTAAGCAATCTTAGAATAAAGTGACAATCCAGTACACCAAAACAAATCGAGACGTCATCTATTATCATGCTTCTTTAATTTCCAAGAAACCTTATGAAGATAAACTAAAACTTCCGTGTTGTGGTGGAATGTTATGTAATGCAAGAAGGAAATGCTATTCTACTTCCATTCCCTTGCAGTGAATTGTCATACATACTGTAGTTGTAAGCTAACGCTTTGTTTTCTTTTTTCTTTCTGCAAAACTATAACCAATTTAAATTAGCTGTATCATAGTATCCTAAACTTTTGTTGTAAATAATTTTCAACAAACCAGTAACCACCTTGTTTGATTGAATCAGAAACAAACCTAAACAAAACTCTACAAGCTGAACAAAGGATTTCTTCCAACAATATCTAAGCAAACATTTCTTTCCTCTGACATAATTCCATTCATGGACTCTCGATTGAATTATCAATTCTTAGTATCTCAAAATATATTTTTTTCAAAAGATATTTTCCAGAGAAAAATCCCGCTGTGCAAAAAACTGAGCTAAACAAAAAGCTACGAAAGCAAGAGAATAAAAACCCAATTCCAGTTGGCCTTCCTTCACATAGTCCACTCCTAATCAAAGAAAAAATAGGGTTCTTGTCAAAACCAAGAAAAAGAACACAGCAAAGAAGAACGAAAGAAACAAAATCTAGACAGCTTTGACAAAACGAAGAAAAAGAACACAACAAAGAAACATGAAAGAAACAAAATCTAAACAACTTTGACAAACCCTTTTCTCTCTGGTATCACTCTGAATATCTTATCATCGAAAGAAGTTCTGCGTTTTTATCATTTCACAAATTATATCACCGAGTTTCAAACTTTATGTAAACCGAGAAAACACATCAACGAAGCAAGACATAAGCAAAATCTAAACAAAACCTTTTTACTTAACTATCACTCCATTCAATCTCATCCACCGCAATCATTTCACAATTTAATTCATAAAGTTTAAACCTTTATCAAAACCTCACCTGAGAAGCAATAATACAAGCATGTAAAATAAGAGAAGGAAAGGTTTTTATATACCAGTCTCTTTTCTCTGATAGTGCCAGGGAGAATTAGCTTCTGAAAAAAAGGTCTAGGCATTTTTATTTGAGATTTTGGGTATGGTAAGACAGGGATGGAGTGAGGGAGTGAGTGAGGGAGACAATTTACATAATGATAAAGATCTGATTGAAAGATGTGTTTCTTTGATTTCAGATCTGCTCCTTTTCTTACACAACACTAGGTGTTTCCTAGTCAAAGAGTTTTAAACCTTTAAAAAAAAAAAAAAAAAACCTTGATCTAAAGGTGAACGAGTTGTGTGTTGTTTCCGTGACTCATTGAATTGGAAATGTTCTGACTCGAAAGCCTGACCCAGGTAAGAAGTGCTAATAATAGGTTAATTTTTTTAGTTGTCTTTTTCCTTTTTTGGACAATACGGGACGGACAATCATTAAAGCGTAGAGAGAAGGATCCTCTGCTTTGTACTTTGTTGTACTTGTTTAATCTCCACCGTTCGATTTGTTGACCATCTGCTCTTTCTTCCTCTAGAAAAAAATGGAAATTAATGCTTATACTCGGGAGTATGGGTTAAAAAAGCATCACACCTTAAAACAAAAATTTATATTATTTACGGAATCTATATATACAAAAACAAAATCTATGTTCTTATAAAAGTGGAGCAGAGATG
>Ga0325414_1007431_pt1 | contig 11611 bp, 4 predicted proteins | sample PopdelMetagenome_8_FD_206183 | JGI IMG/M metagenome (GOLD analysis project Ga0325414, IMG submission 206183) | Populus deltoides microbial communities from Bellville, Georgia, United States - Leaf-PdKOR-R3 | ecosystem: Host-associated > Plants > Phyllosphere > Phylloplane/Leaf | place: USA... | reverse complement strand
TGCAAAGACATTTGAGCAGTTGTTTCCTACTGTGTCTCAAATTGTTTTCATGAGAGTGAAGGGTTTAAGAAATATAGTATTGTCCTCTGATCAGATGACCACCCATGGCCATGGGTCGCAAAAGGACTTCTTTCAAAGATTAGAAAGTGTACAAGTGAGCGCTTGTGGGGATATTCGCACTCTGTTTCCAGCAAAATGGCGGCAAGCTTTGAAAAATCTAAGGAGTGTGGAAATTGATATGTGCAAATCATTGGAAGAGGTATTTGAATTGGATGAAGGAATTAACGAGGAGAAGGAGCTGCGGCTGCTGTTATCTTTAACAAAGTTACAGCTGTCCTATTTACGTGAGCTCAAATGTATATGGAAGGGGCCCACCAGACATGTCAGCCTCCAAAGTCTTAATCATCTGGGGTTGCAGTATCTTGACAAACTGACATTTATCTTCACACCGTCCCTCGCTCAATGTCTTATTCATCTGGAAACACTTGAGATATTCAGTTGCCTAAAATTGAAGCGTCTTATCAGAGAGAAGGATGACGAAGGGGAAATAATTCCAGAGTCTCTTGGCTTCCCAAAATTAAAAACTCTTTATATATTTTCCTGTCATTATTTGGAATATGTCTTCCCTGTCTCCGTGTCTCCAAGTCTTCAGAACCTGGAAAAGATGGAGATTGATTTTGCTGACAATTTAAAGCAAGTATTTTACAGTGGAGATGGAGATGACATCATCGTCAAGTCTAAAATTAAAGATGGCATCATCGACTTCCCTCAGCTAAGAAAATTGTCTCTTTCAAAGTGCAGCTTTTTTGGTCCAAAGGATTTTGCTGCCCAATTGCCTTCTTTGCAATGTCTAAGCATCTCTGGCCACGAAGAATGGGGTAATTTGTTGGCACAGCTTCAAGTACGTCCTTTATATTTCTCCATTTTTTTTCTTTTCTAATTTAAATTGTCAACTTCAATATATTGTGATAATTTGTTCTATCGTCCTCCAAATTTCTAAAACTAAAGTAATTGATAAGTTCTTTAACCATCCACTGAATTTAATTGATGATTTAAATTGGCTTAGGAAGTTAGACATCAATTACTGTAATGTAATTTCTTATTTCTTCCTCCAAATTTCTAAAACTAAAGTAAATGGATAAATGGTAGCAAATCCTTGAGCCATCCACTGAATTTAAAAGGAGTGAAATTGAGGCTCTTCCGCCAATTAATGGAAAGTATTTAGACAGGACAATAAAGCTTCGTGTTTGTTTTTTTTTTCCTAAACAATTAGAGTTAAAAAGTAAAAATTGAAACTTTCTTTTTAAATACAATATTTTCTCATTCCAAGAACTTCAAAAGCACCAAATTTGTATTGAATTCAAAAAACATATTTTTTTAATATTTTTTTTCATTTTTTTTACAATTTGTTTTCACTTTTTTTATGAAAAAAATAATTTAAATGATCAATAATAAAGCATTTTTATTAAAACATTTTACTAATATGTAAAATTCAAATTATTTTCTTTTATATTTTTATTTTTGGAAAATGTCATAATTGTTTTTTTTAATTATAAATCGAATATAAAAAATTAATTTTTTTGAGTTAAAGTATAATTTTTCATGATTGCTTTTAATTTAACTAATATAAAATAATAGTTTGTATTCAGATTATCATAAATATGAAAAAAATATGATTTTATATTCCCATGACCCGTTGCCTTGTCTATCTATATCTTCTTGTTGAGAAGTATTTCGGTATTGGGGATAATTGGTTCATCTATTTAACAAAATTATATAATAGTTTCAAAGTCCACAAAAATTACTGGGAATTATATCTAACAAATTGGTACCCTTATTTTCTTTTGATGAAGGGGTTTACAAGTTTGGAAACATTGAAGTTGTCCTACGTGCTTGTGCCTGACTTGAGGTGTATATGGAAAGGTCTCGTGCCATGCAATTTGACTACTTTGGAGGTGAACGAGTGTAAGAGACTGACACATGTATTCACAAACAGCATGATTGCTAGTCTACTTCAACTGGAAATTCTAGAGATATCAGACTGTGAGGAATTGGAGCAAATCATTGCTAAGGATAATGATGATGAAAAGGATCAGATATTTTCAGGAAGTGATCTCCAATCTGCATGCTTTCCTAATTTGTGTCGACTTGAGATCAGAGGATGCAACAAGTTGAAGAGTCTCTTCCCGGTAGCCATGGCTTCAGGTCTCAAAAAGCTCCAAATACTTGAATATGTCTTCCCTGTCTCCGTGTCTCCAAGTCTTCAGAACCTGGAAGAGATGGAGATTCGTGAAGCTGACAATTTAAAGCAAGTATTTTACAGTGGAGATGGAGATGACATCATCGTCAAGTCTAAAATTAAAGATGGCATCATCGACTTCCCTCAGCTAAGAAAATTGTCTCTTTCAAAGTGCAGCTTTTTTGGTCCAAAGGATTTTGCTGCCCAATTGCCTTCTTTGCAATGTCTAAGCATCTCTGGCCACGAAGAATGGGGTAATTTGTTGGCACAGCTTCAAGTACGTCCTTTATATTTCTCCATTTTTTTTCTTTTCTAATTTAAATTGTCAACTTCAATATATTGTGATAATTTGTTCTATCTTCCTCCAAATTTCTAAAACTAAAGTAATTTCTAAAACTAAATTTCTATTACTGAATTTCTAAAACTAAACTAAACTAAATTTCACTGAATTTAATTGATGATTTAAATTGGCTTAGGAAGTTAGACATCAATTACTGTAATGTAATTTCTTATTTCTTCCTTCATATTTCTAAAACTAAAGTAATGCATAAATGCTATCAAATCCTTTAGCCATCCACTAAATTTAAAAGGAGTGAAATTGAGGCTTCGTATTTGGTTTATTTTTTCTAAACAATTAGAGTTAAAAAGTAAAAATTGAAACTTTCTTTTTAAACACAATTTTTTCTCATTCAAAGAACTTCAAAAGCACCAAATTTGTATTGAATTCAAAAAAATATTATAAATCGTTTTTTTTACAATTTATTTTTCACTTTTTTTATGAAAAAAATAATTTAAATGATCAATAATCAAGCATTTTTATTAAAACATTTTACTAATATGTAAAATTCAAATTATTTTCTTTTATATTTTTATTTTTGGAAAATGTCATAATTGTTTTTTTTAATTATAAATCGAATATAAAAAATTAATTTTTTTGAGTTAAAGTATAATTTTTCATGATTGCTTTTAATTTAACTAATATAAAATAATAGTTTGTATTCAGATTATCATAAATATGAAAAAATATGATTTTATATTCCCATGACCCGTTGCCTTGTCTATCTATATCTTCTTGTTGATAAGTATTTCGGTATTGGGGATAATTGGTTCATTTATTTAACAAAATTATATAATAGTTTCAAAGTGCACAAAAATTACTAGGAATTATATCTAACAAATTGGTACCCTTATTTTCTTTTGATGCAGGGGTTTACAAGTTTGAAAACATTGAAGTTGTCCTCCGTGCTTGTGCCTGACTTGAGGTGTCTATGGAAGGGTCTCGTGCTAAGCAATTTGACTACTTTAAAGGTGGAAAAGTGTAAGAGACTGACACATGTATTCACAAACAGCATGATTGCTAGTCTACTTCAACTGAAAACTCTACAGATATCAGACTGTGAGGAATTGGAGCAAATCATTGCTAAGGATAATGATGATGAAAAGGATCAAATATTTTCAGGAAGTGATCTCCAATCTTCATGCTTCCCTAATTTGTGTCGACTTGAGATCACAGGATGCAACAAGTTGAAGAGTCTCTTCCCGATAGCCATGGCTTCAGGTCTCAAAAAGCTCCGAAAACTTAAAGTACGGGGATCCTCTCAATTATTGGGAGTATTTGGGCAGGGTGATCATGCTTCACATGTCAATGTTGAGAAGGAGATGGTGCTCCCTGATCTGAAGTTGCTGAGTCTAGAAGAATTACCAAGCATTGTCTACTTCAGTCATGGATGTTGTGATTTCATATTCCCTTGTTTGTCGATGTTGGAGGTGCGTCAATGTCCAAAGCTGACCACAAGATTTGCTACTACATCAAATGGTTCAATGAGTGCTCAATCAGAGGTGCTGCATATTTGACATGATTTCTTGCCTCTCTTTTAAGTGTTTTTATTTCTTGTTTCCCTCAATAATAAGACTAACAAGTTAGAATGTGTATGCCATGCTTGAATTGGCTTTGCAGGTATCTCAAGTAGCTGAGGGTTCCAGCACTGGTTGCTCCGTGCCAACCAGCACTGCTAGAAGCTGGACCCGAAGAAATGGGTGGCAAGGGGAATAGGAAGAGGAAGAGGATGAAGGTGGTCATTATGATTGAGTCAGATGATAAGCTTGGCTTAGGACGTTGAAGAACATGCTAATAATTCATTCTTGCAGGTAATATGGCTACAATTATTTATCTTCTCCCCTTTTCCTTCTACTTTAAATGGTTGAAGTAAATCAACATATGCGATATTCCTGGATGGTCTTTGTTCTTCATGTTTGTGTGTGTATATATATATATATATATATATATCAATTTATAAAGTTATTGACAGAATATGAAATTCCAAGATGTAAGTAAAAGGATAAATCCTCTAGCTTTGAAAAGAATTAGTGTTTGCCTTTGAGATTGTAATTTTTTTTTTCAGCGTATATTCAATTTAATAGACCCAATTTTGTATTATTTTTTTAAAGATAACTCTATTTTAATTCTGATTCTTTAGCAACACAGTTTTTCATTCACTATAACACACACATTTTTAAAAAAAAAATAGTGAACATGTAATATTAATGAGGAGAGGTATTTGAATTGGGTGAGGCTGATGAAGGAACTAACGAGAAGGAGCTGCTGCTGCTGTCATCTTTAACAGAGTTACGGCTGTACTGGTTACCTGAGCTCAAATATATATGGAAGGGGCCCACTAGATATGCTGAACTTGTGGTATCTTCACACCGTCCCTGGCGCAGAGTCTTATTCATCTGGAAACACTACAGATAGAACATTGCGGTGGATTGAAGCGTCTTAACAGAGTCTCTTGGGTTTCCAGGATTAAAAAATCTCTATACAAGAGGCTGTGTTAAACTGGAACATGTCTTCCCTGTCTCCGTGTCTCCAAGTCTTCTGAACCTGGAACAGATAACGATTAAATTTGCTGACAATTTAAAGCAAATATTTTACAGTGGAGAAGGCGATGCACTCACCAGAGATGGCATCATCAACTTCCCTCGGCTAACAAAATTGGTTCTTTCAAATTGCAGCTTTTTTGGCCCAAAGAATTTTGCTGCCCAATTGCCTTCTTTGCAAGTGTTAACCAAACCATTAAAGGCCACGAAGAATTGGGTAATTTGTTACCACAACTACAAGTGATTTTTTAGCCAAATTCAATAATTTCTTATTTCTTCCTTCAGATTTCTAAAACTAAAGTAATGGATAAATGGTAGCAAATCCTTGAGCCATCCACTGAATTTAAAAGGAGTGAAATTGAGGCTCTTCCGCCAATTAATGGAAAGTATTTGGACAGGACGATAAAGCTCCGTCTGAGAAATTTAAATTTACTTTTACTTTATATTTCTCCCCTGATTTTTTACTTTTAAATTTAAATTGTCAAATTCAATACATTGTGATAATTTCTTATTTCTTCCTTCAGATTTCTAAAACTAAAGTAAATGGATAAATGCTAGCAAATCCTTGAGCCATCCACTGAATTTAAAAGGAGTGAAATTGAGGCTCTTCCGCCAATTAATGGAAAGTATTTGGACAGGACGATAAAGCTCCGTCTGAGAAATTTAAATTTACTTTTACTTTATATTTCTCCCCTGATTTTTTACTTTTAAATTTAAATTGTCAAATTCAATACATTGTGATAATTTCTTATTTCTTCCTTCAGATTTCTAAAACTAAAGTAATGGATAAATGGTAGCAAATCCTTTAGCCATCCACTGAATTTAAAAGGAGTGAAATTGAGGCCTTTCCGCCAATTAATAAAAAATGGTTTTTTTATCCGATTTTCTCAACAATTAGAGTCAAAAAGTAAAAATTGAAACTTTCTTTTTAAATACAATATTTTCACATTAAAAGAACTTCAAAAGCAACAAATTTGTAATTAAAAAAATATATTTTTGTCTCTTATGTATTTGTTTATTCTAACCTTAAATACTAATTAAACAGTCTAATTTTTTAATTTAATTTATGATTTTAAAAAAAAAAACATTTGATTATCACAACATAGAATAAAAGTTTTAAAAAGAAACATTCACAGGCCTACACAACACATGAGCTGATTAAATGGCGACAATCCCATTAGCAAATTTGTGCTCCAAATAACAAAATAAAAATAAACTCAGCAAACAAGATCAGTCCTAATTAATTTTGACACAAGTATTTTGTCAACTGTTGGCCTATTCCAAACTATCAAGTCAAGCATCGAACCTTTCCAAATTGCTTTTTTTTTTCCTTTTTTTTTTTTGGGTCTAATTACAGTCCCCATTTTCATTTACCGTTGGCATTACACAAAAACATCCCTTTCAAGTTACAAAACGACGTGCAGCTCAGTCAATGCCTTCATTGCCTACCGCCTTCAAAAAATCAACTGCTTAGTTAGATTCGTCCTTGGCTTGCTTAGAGCGACAGCCACATTAAATGACAGCCACCGAGATGTTTGACATGTGGCCTAGAATGTGAATTATGTGTTAACAATTAGCTAATTTTTTAATTCTCTTAATTTGATTAATTTAATTAGTTATGGTGGCTGATAGATAGTATTCTAAAAATGTTAAAAATAGAAAAATTATAAACCTTAAACTTTGAGGATTTATGTAATATTTATAACTTATAAGTTTTTTTTTTTTAGAGAAGAGAGATTAAAAAATAATTTTATTTTTGTGATATTTTGAGTTATATTTTATTTAAAATAATATGGGTTTGATTAATATAAAATATTAAAGAATTTGTAGAGGATATTAAAAAAATTTAAATAAAATATTGGGCCTAAGCCTAGTAGAAGTAAAAAATAAACTTACGAACAAGGTATATGGATCCAGGCAGCGCTTGTAAAAACCTAGAGCAGTTAGGCTTTTGGGAGTTTTTTTAAGCCATTTAAATTTTGGTCTAAAGCGAATAGAAGTGATAATCTCTTCTTTTGTTCTACTGAAATTCTTGACGTTTAGGCTGGGAATAAATTTAGCTCATCTTGTTTACCTAGAAAATTGAGGGAAAGTAGCTGAAATAATTTAAAACCATTTAAGATTTTTGTCAGTTTAGCTAGTTTAGTCGTTCACTTTACTGTAGTTTCTCAGATACCAAACACGTTTTTAGGTGTTGAATAAATAATTAACCACCAATTAAAGCAGAAGGAACATTTGTGTTTGAATCCTGGGAAAATTGAGTAGGAAAATAAAGGGAAATTTTTGCATTTTATTGAAATTTATCATTATCATTTCAGAATAAGAAAATCAAAGATTCTGAATATAAAAAAGATGTTTTTATGTGCTTGTTATCTTAAAATTAATAAAATTTATTCCTAAATTATCACAAAGATATATTTATTTTTTATTTTTTTATTTATATTTTTTTAATCAAATATATTTGTATTTCTCTTCCCTTGAATACTAACCAAATATAACCTACATAACCATTTTTTTTCATTTGATTTCTAATTTATTCTTAAAGCATTTGATTATTACATCATAAAATAAAATAAAAGTTGAGTAAAAACAAGCACCCACATCCCTGCATATTAAATGCGCTCATAAAATGGCTCACTAGGTAATTTTGGCCACAAATACCAAAAACCAATATTCATTACTCCAAATTAATTTTAGAATTAGATTTATTTGACTTATATCTAAAAGATATATTTATCTGAATTTCTTCCTGTAAAATTATTTGTTAGTGGACTATTTCATGAAAACCGATAAAAGAAATTCTACTTTAATTTTTTGTCAAGATATGTCTATCTTGATAGAAAAAATGAGGAATGTATTTCTCCTCCCTCCAATACTCCAATAGTATAGGTTCAAGCCTCATTCCCTATGTAGAGGGGGAGATTGTTAAACTTGATTATTAAAGTAGTGTTTAGTATTATTTTTTAATATAAAAGATAAAGATTGTGAAAATGGAGAAGACATGTTTTCATATATTTTTTGTTTTAAGAATATAAAAATTCATCAAAAAAAATTATTCCAAAAACAAATTTATTTTAGGTAACTATATATCTTCATTTTCTTCAACAAATATATTTTTGTCTCTTATGTATTTGTTTATTCTAACTTAAAATACTAATTAAACACAGTCTAATATTTTAATTTGATTTGTGATTTTTTTAAAAATCATTTGATTATCACAACATAGAATAAAAGTTTAAAAAAGAAACACTCACAGGCCTACACAACACATGAGCTGATTAAATGGCGACAATCCCATTAGCAAATTTGGGCTGCAAATGACAAAATAAAAATAAACTCAGCAAACAAGATCAGTCCTAATTAATTTTTACACAAGTATGTTGTCAACTGTTGGCCTATTCCAAACTGAGAAAATTGAGCCGGAAAATAAAGGGAATTTTTTTAATCAAATAGAAAAAGTAATTAATACCCATAAATTGAAAAATAAATTAAATCAAATTATAAAAGTAATACCCAATATAACTAAATTTAGCTTATAGTACGTATGCTTCTTATTCTTACCCATAAAATTGGCAATTTCCTGTACGGAATAAGCTTCTTATTAATTAATAAACACTAATGATCGAACAATTGAACCATGTATATATGTTATTAAATGAATTGAAGCTCCTTTTGAAATTTGGACATCAAAGAATTCGGACCTATACTTGCTAACTACAGTAGCATCTTAACTCTAGTCCTTAATGCCTTGAACCTTTTTTTTCAACAATTTCTTTGACACAATAAATTGTACTTTCATTGAAATTAGGCTCTTTAAGTTCAAAATTACACCATTATAGATATTCACATAAAATGGCCCACTCAGTCACAGCTTTGTAAATGCCTAACAAGTATCTAGCAACTTAATGGCTTAATCGACAAATGCTCTCAATCGAGTAAATAAGTTCGGTGTTTCAATTAAGCTAGAATTCAATTACTCAATTTTGAAAAAAGAAAAAACAACGAGTTTTTTCTTATATTATACTAAAAAAAAATCAGTCTTTCACCATGAATTCACATAATGAAAGACTGATTTTAGTGGACAAAGTAGCATGCCTTGCATCTAGGGGTTAGGGGTATGATGATATTTTTCATAGAACACATTAGCCATTACTAAAAGGGGTCTATATGATATTTTTACATTTTCTTTACACAATGTGATTATTTAATTACTTTTGAAAGACAAAAAAAAAATTATTTGGGTCTAGAGGCTTTTAGTCTTTGACCTGATTTTTCAACAAGTAAGTTACTTAACTGCCCATGAAAATTTAAAACAATTGTCTTTGACTCCGAGGCTTTTTATTATTTAGATATGGTCATTTGATAGTTATTTGGTGTCATTAAAGGCAAGAATATAATTTGGTAAATAAAAAAATTAAATTAAAAAGAAAAATAGAATCAGGTGAACAGTGTTTGCCATCTATGGACAGCGTGTGCAGCGCCATCCAATAGCAAAAACCGTGATTCCAGGGTGGCATTCAAAGGATCTCGATGTCCCCTCCACAAATCAGCGGTGCGTGTAGCACTATAACGGCTGGTGTGGCACAGGTGGCATTTTGTTTTTTTTTCTTTTCTCCTCTCTCCTAGTCAATTTTCGTGTTGGAATTAAAAAATCAAATCAGTCCCTAAAGTTTGTTCTACTTATGATTTCATCCATGTTCTCTTTATTTCAATTTTTTTTTTAATTTAGAATACTTTTATGAAATCATGTGTTTTTTTCAATTTCATCATTGTTCTCTTTGTTGCATTTTTTTTTTATTTAGAATAGTCTATTAAATTACTTTAGATGGTTTTCACAATTGTTTTTTGTTTTTTTTTTTGCAATTTCATCATTCTTTAGTTTTTTCCTATCAAATTTAATCCTTTTTTTATTATTATTGTATTTTTTTTACCTTGCGAGATCTTTTTTGAATGATTTTTTTTTTATTTCATCCTTCAACATTTAATTTGATGAGTCTTTAGGTTTTTAGTAAAGTCCGAGTCTAGAATTTAATGGTTTGCAGGTTTAAGAGATTGACCCCGATTTCTTTGTTTTTTTTCATCCTCCAACATTTTGTTCCTTTTTAATTCACTTTATATGATATTTTTTAGTCTTTTTGAAAATATCATAGGTTGCCTTGGTTTTTTCTTTTGTTTTTGTCTTTGTTGAATTTCGTTTTTTATGAAGGAATTTTATTTTTAAGCTGAATTAAATTGATTGATTTCATCCTCTAACATTTAGTTTTTTAGGTGTTGAGCTCGGGTCAAGAATTTAATGTATTGCGGGTTTGAGAGTTTAACTTGAGTTTACAAGGTTCACTCGAGCTTCTTTGATTTTTTGTTTCATTTTTGTAAGCTCTTTTTTTTTATATTTCAACCTGTAACATTCTTTTTTACTCCTTTTCTATTGGAGTTTTTTTGAAAATAACAAGGGTACGACTCAAAGTTTTTTTTTTAATATTTGTTAATGGTTTGCCTCAATCTCATTATAACTCGTATTACGGGTTTGACGGGTTAGCTCAGTTTTTTTATCTTTTTTTAATTGGTATTTTTTTTAATTTCATAATTTAACATTGAGTTAATTATAAATTAGGCTTCATGATTTAATTTGGTTTACTTTCTATGATGTTATCCTGGTTTTATAACTCAAGTCACATGTTTTGCGAACTAAGCCATGTAGACTTAGGTCGTTTTATTGTATAATGTTTTTAGATTGATTTTTTTTTCAATTTCAACATTTAACAATAAGTTTATTGAAAACTGAGTTTCATATTTTGTTTTGATTTGCTTTCTATGAGGTTATTCTGGTCTCATAATCTAGGTCGTGGATTTGACATGTTAACCTGAGTTAACTTAGGTTGGTCAAATATGTTTTTGTCTCAATATTTTTTTAAAAAAATATGTTGTCTTGAATTTTTTAACTTAGGGTTGCCTCGGGTCTTTTTTTTTTATCTTTTTTAATTTATTTTTTGTAAAATTTCATCATTTGATATTTGATTAATTAAGGATTAAACTTCATAGTTTGTTTAGATTGTTTTCTATGGAGTTATCCCAGTCATATGACTTGGGTTGCAGTTTTGAAAGGTGAACCCGAGTTGACTCGAGTTATTTGTTTTTTCTCTCTTTTTTAATTGTTTTCCTTTTCAATTTCATTCTTCAACATTGATTTAATTGATAATTAGATTTCATATTTGGTTTTGATTTGCTTTCTATGAAGTTTATTTTAACCTCATAATTCGGGTCGCAAATTTGACATGTTAACTCGAGTTAACTTAAGTTGATCAAATATGTTTTTGTCTCAATAATGTTTTTTAAAAATATGTCTTCTTGAATTTGTTTAGTTAAACTATATTTTTACGGTTGTTCGATTTGTTTTTGGACCTGTCAAGTTGACCAGGTTACATCGAGACAATCCTTACTCGATTTTTTTTATTAGAAAGCACACTTAGCAAATAATAATTTAGTCTTGATAAAACT
>Ga0325414_1007429_pt1 | contig 11612 bp, 4 predicted proteins | sample PopdelMetagenome_8_FD_206183 | JGI IMG/M metagenome (GOLD analysis project Ga0325414, IMG submission 206183) | Populus deltoides microbial communities from Bellville, Georgia, United States - Leaf-PdKOR-R3 | ecosystem: Host-associated > Plants > Phyllosphere > Phylloplane/Leaf | place: USA... | reverse complement strand
AGATCAATTCATAGCAAGGTATTTCAAGTTGTTAAAAAAGTTTTTGCATTATTAATTATGTATTTTTTAATAAAATTATGAAATCAAAAGATACAATACAATACTTTTTTAAATCATAAAGTAAATTAAACCAGATTAAAAATTTAAATATTGTTTTAATTATTCTCTTTATAATTTTAATCATTTTATTATTCATATAATTAATTGTTTATTTGCATATAAACAATTTATCACTAAAAAATTGATTATATACTTAGATTTGTTAATATTCCTATTAAAAATATATATAATTATAACAACTATGATAATACATAAATAAAACTATGATAATGTAGACAAATTAATAAATAATTGATTATATAAGAATAATCAAACAATTAAAATTGTAATACCATAATACTAATTATTAAATATTATTAATCTTCATCAAATATTATTGCTCTATTTTTGTGTTTCAAAAGCGCTTTTGAAAAAAATTAAATTTTATTTTATTTTTTTCTTTACTTCAAATTAATATATTTTTTTATATTTTTAGATCATTTTGATGTATTTATATTAAAAATAATTTTTTTAAAATTATAAATAAAAAATAATTTAAAAAATAAATACGATCACATTTTTAAACATGTTTATAAATATCATTAGACACGTATTAGAATTCTAATATGATTTATTCTTTCATTTTTTATTTAAAACTTAGAGGCACCTTAATTATTTAAAAAAAAAAAACGTTCGAATGCTACGCGGAGACATGTCTATAAAATTATTAATGTATTGTAAGATTATTTTTTAAACAAAAAAAAACTGAATTATAATTAACTTAGAAATTGATGAGAGTATTTCTTGGAAAAACAATCACCACCGCCGATTTCAATCGGAGTCAAAATTGTACAAAAGAAAGGATAAGGGAAGAGAAGAGCCGACATTGTAGACCAATTATAAGCCACCAACTCATCACTGCTCTCACCAATTTCCAACTTTATATAGATATATGCGCTGTCTATCCCTTAAAATAACGTAAAAAATAATAGTCATAAATAACAATTAGAAAAAAAGATGGTCTTTAGGGTTTCCTCCTTCTCCTCCGCTTCCTTACACGGATGCGCCTCTCTATATATATCTTCTTCAATTGCATGCACAGGAATTTGTCAAAAAAATTAAGTTCTTTTCTTTCCTTTCTCAACAAGTGATTAATGAATGCAGTGTTTGTTTTGAAACCTTAAAAAAAAAAAGGAAAGATCTGATTAAACTGTTTCAGTTTTTATCACTGAAATCGAAAAATAGTTGATAAAACTTGATTTGAAGCGAAAAAAGGATTTTAGATCTGAGATTGTTTTATTGATATGAAGCGATCGAGCAAATCGAACAGGGTTTCGTGGGCACCTGGTCTTAATCTTTGTCAGGTATACCTATAATTAATTAATTAACTTTTTTTTTTCTTTTTATTTCGCAAATAGTCCAGATTTAAATCTGATAGAACAAGTTATTAATATTCATTGCTGTCAAAATATTATGATGATGATGATTTATACTGATTGAAATAGCACCAAAGCTTCCACCGTTCAATTTAGAGATTTTGAAGTGGATTGAACGGCGAGAAAGGTGCGCCACAGAATGGCTAGCCTAGCCTAGCCCCTGCCTCTGTGTGTTTTTCCCATCAATCATCAATGTTCAGTTGTGTCGTTTTTAGTTTTTTGACACATTTGGGCGCTGATGATGCTCTCCGGCGGATATTTGAATTCCAGATTCTTTCTTTGTATACTTTTTGTTTTTTTTTTTTTATATCAACAGTGATTCAAGAATAATAATAAAAGGTCTGATAGGATATATACGCCATGAATATTTGATTGATAAGATAACAACCCAGGAAGGAATGAAGGATATTGGATCTGATAAGATGAATCCGTTTAATTGTTTTTACTAAGAGTGATGAGGTATCATCCTTTTGCAGCATTGCATTTAGAGGAAGGGAGTTGCTTGAAGGTCTAACTGAGTTCCTTTTATGCTTTTCTTTACTAATAATAAAGATTGCTATGAGTTTGGTACCTAATAAAGATTGTTTGTCCCAAAGCCTTCGATTTAATGTTTTTAAAGTTGCAACTTACAAGGATTCAATAGAATAAATGAAACGGAAACATGAAGAAAGCTTGCGTAACAAGAAAAAAAAATAAAAGAGTGAAGATGATAACCACCCTGATCCCAAAAACACACCAACTTGTTACAAGGAATTAAAGGAAGGATTATTCCTTGAATCATAACAACGTAACTTTTATCAACCTCTTAATCTCAAGATGTTGCTAGTATTTCATTTTTACAGTCTAATCAATCTGCAAATTTAGCCTTAAATATGTATATGTGTGGGTACAAATAGATTGAAATTATCTGATTTGTGAACATACTAACTCTGCTTTGGTTTGATCATATGTTTAAGTTCCCTTACTAAATGGCACATCACTTGCTTTGGTTTTTCTTAGATTTTAGTTTCATTTTTGTTCAACCATCACATTTGGAGGGCTTGTCCTTTCATATAACTTGGGATGTGGTATAGCCTATAAGAATCAGGTTTCTTAGGCTTCTCCTTGTAGACATCAGTGTTGCACCAAAATTTCTGATGCTGTCCTGATAGTTTGGAGTGCATGGGATGAGTGTACCTTAAAATCTATAATGTTTGCAGGAGTAGAAGTATGAAAGCTACTTTCAACATATTAAAGCGGAGATATTGTTTCTCCCATCCTTTGTCAATGTAGTTTGGCATCCTGGCTGGAATCCGAAGCCAGAGAGTCGTGTGAAACTTAATTATATTCTCTTCTAGATCATTAACAAAGTTAATTTGAAATTCCCGGCGCATGTGAGGTGCTAAGTAAAGATGCTGGAAGTATTGGAAGGTGTGGAACATTTTGAAGACGCTTTGGATTTTCAAGTGGAACAGTCTATTTAATATCTGACTGATGATCTTCCAATTATAGCATGAGAGCATTATAATATAACAGGGGATTGATTGTCTAATGCTTGAAGTCGTCCATATTTGTGTTTTCATAATTAAGTTCTCATTTCTAAAAGTAGCAGGAGTTGATTGGGGTGAATAGTTGAAAAAGATACCAGGCAATTGTTCTGCATTCACAATCCTGTGCTCCAAGTCTTGTGTGTTTGTTACCTCGCTGGTTAATTCACTTTCAAATTGTATGAGCATTGCTTATTCACTCTGCCATAATGCCCTTGTTGACTAGTTGTTTTGTACTTGTTGAGCATTATTTTCTAGGTCACATCAAAAATCGTTTTAAAATTAAATAGGATCCAAGTTCTTACCCGTGCTCCGATTGAGTTGATAAAATTTTGCAGTCTTCCAACTAATATTTCCTTTCTGCTTTTTGAGAATGCCCCTAGATGATTCCCCTGTTTTTTTCACTGCAATGAAATAAGTTTGTGAACCTTACTGGATATTAACTTCTTGTTCTGGATTTGCTTCTGGTGTGAAATAGGAGAGGCTCTTTGTATCTGAGGATTGCCCTTCAAAAGTTGGCGGACAAGTCCAAGATCATCTTCAGAAAAAGACATCATTGCTTTTGCTCCATTCGAGTGGTAAAGAACCAAATGATTTCCCCCCGGGATTTGAAGGCAGTCACTTCTTGAATCCATGTAAAAAGGAATTGTCCTGCTTTCCTAGGATTCAATGGAAGTGCCCTCCCAAAGTGAGCATATTTTTCTTTGTTAGGTTCATCTTTATACTTGCATGAATATGAAATTGTTTATGCATTATGTGTTTACATCATGATGCAAAAACTTGTGTTTTTAGACTTATGTGAGGTATTGGTTACAGCTGATTAAATTTTGAATCCTAACTGCTTGCACTTTTTGTTTTTTCTTTCCTGAAAACAGTTTGTTGTCAGTTCCAACTGGCATGTGACAGCTGGAGAAGAAAGCCAGGAGTCACAGGCCCAAAAACTGAGGGAAATGAGAGCTCTTGAAGCATTTTATCCACGCCCTTCTGCTGTTCCTCCCAGGTAAAATTTCTTTTTCCTGTAAACCGAGATCTCAACGATCATCATGTTTTTACCTAGTCTCACACATTCTTCTCTGTATAGCCCTGTTGTTTCTTTGGACGTAGAAGATACAGATTATGATGATAGCCTCACTCCAATCATCCCTCTCATTCCTGTTGAAGAGGAGGAAGCCACAGAATTGCCATCTGATTTGACAGAACCACTGAAAACTTCCCAGTCACCAGCATTGCCTCTGTTTTTATTGTCATCTGGAACCCTGAACTCTTCAAAATGCATCACCCCTGCTTCAAATCCACTCTTAAGTGAAAAACCAGCATTTGGAAAACTACCTAATCCACCTAATCCAGGTAGTAATTTAATCTCAGCAGCTTCTGCTGCTGTTACTGCTATCATGAAAAACAAGGGGCATGGAAGCTTAATTGATACTGGTTTGCTTGTTAAGATCTTAAGTGACCCAAAAATGATCGAGGAACTTGCCGGTGGCAATCAAGCACTTCCTGTGACATCTAGACCAGTTACTAGTTCAATGTCCCCATCATGTGAGAAACCTGATGTAGTTCCAGTACAATTTACAGCTAATGGAAACTTGCAACCCCTACCTAGTGAGGAGCAGCCATGGTCGAAGCCAACATGTCAGATTCCCATATCCTGTCCGAAACCTGCCATGCCTTTGCCATCAATGCCATCCAACGGAAGCTTGTATCTTCAACCTAGTCAGATGCACCCGACAGTAAGTAGAGCGTCCATGCATCAGGATACTGCTCCTGCAAGTGGGTTTGGAGTATTTTCTTCCATTCCTGTGCCCATTCCAGTGCCTAATTCAATGCCAACAACGGTAAGCACAGTGCCTAGAGAATCAATGGCAACCCAAATATCTTTCAAAGACACCGGTCCCAACCAAATGTCTAATTTGGTGCAATCCACTCTGGTTTTGAAGCCTGTCCAACCGAACAGTGTTCCTCAAGCAGGTATGAAAACTAACCCTGTGAAGGATGTGGAGTACATTAAGAACCTTATAAGGGAACATGGAACAGCGAAGAAAGAAATCCAGGACCGAAGTATGCCCCATAATGGAAGGCATTACAATCAAACTCAGAACCACGAATTGATACAAAACATAAAAAAGAGGGAATCGAAACACAAGTCTCAGAAGCCTTGCATGTACTTTAAAACTCCCAAGGGATGCCGAAATGGCTTCAATTGCCCTTTCCAGCATGATCCAACTTTCCAGTTTCAAACTGGGAGTGCTTTGGATGCCCCAGTTGCAAAGAGAATGAAATTTAGTGGGGAAATCGTTGGGAGGACCTGACGTTTTGTTGTTACTTACACGACCAGAACTGTGAATACGAGGTACTTAAACCTGTAAATTAATTTTGACTAGTCTTTCTGTAGATTTTGTACAGGGTTAAGGCATCAACATGTCGGGAACAGTTTTGTCAAAAAATAAGAAAAATGAGATGATGGCCTAACGATTCGTTAAATGAAATAAGCCTTTTCAATTTGGAGGCGGTTTTGTCTGTGATTGTGGTAATTATCATGTGCAGTCACGCATTTACGGGCAGTTAGTGGACTTGTTAGACGTCCATATTCAACGTGAAATTTTTTTTTTATTTGAAATAATATGTTTTTGATGTTTTTAAATTATTTTGATATATTAATTAAAATAATGATTTTTAAAAAATAAAAAAAATATTATTGGCACACTTTTCTGAGTAAAAATATTTTAAAAAACAATTACAATCACATTTCTAAATATCTTTTTAATGTTTTTGTTAAGATGAAAAAAATATGACCACCCGGCTCGTTTAAAAAGAGGTTAAAATCCTTAGGAAAAAATAGGATTTGTGTCGATGGATTTTTGAGATAAAACCATACAAAAAAATATTTTAAAAAAATCATATACAAATTTTCCAGATAAATCCTGTAAATCAAAGTTTTTATTCAAAAAACCACATCATTGATTAAAAAAATCATGGCTTTGTCAGATAAAAGAAAAAAAAATGCATAAATAAAAAGAAAAGAGAAAATTCTGGCTAAGAAATGTATTTTTTATTCTAGAATTTAACTCGTTGACATTCTTTAGGTATTTCTTAAAATCATCAGAAAATTAAATAAAAATTAGTTTTGAGAATGGTGACTTAGTACCGGGTGATAAAAAAAAAAAAAACTACAATATCAAAAAAGGGGCTTTCGCTATAGCTCCTTTCTCTTTTCACTATGAATTCAACTTTTGATTTTCTAGCTTTATCTTTAAAAGTTGTGGAGTTTTTTTTTTTTTTTTTTTTTTTTAATTTTATTTAAATTTTCGTTGTCTCACATGTTCATGGGCTTTTGAAGATCTTGTGGTGACTTAGGCGTTCATATTCTAGAATCAAAATTCTAGGGTTGAAAATGAAATTTAAAAATTTAGAATTAAATTTGAAAAAAAAAAACCCTATACATTTCTCATTTTGAAATTGGTATGAAAAATTGCAATTTATCCTTGTTATTTTTGTCCTTTAATATTTTCCTCTTTGTTCTTTTAAAAATTTATTTTTTTACACTAGATATAAATAGAGACACGAGGCTTTCCATCAAAGTACAGGACTTTCTCTTAAACTTCGTTCTCATCACACAGTGTTGCATATGTCGCCTATACATGTAGCTGGTTTCAACAAATTTAACATATGGCCAGACAATATCCATTTAGGCATCGATCCCCGACACAAACCTAAACGAAACCTCTGATCAAACTGGGTGGAGTTTCAATGATCGCAAAAGACAATTTCAATGAAAAAATTATATTTTTCTCTATGATTTTATTTGTCTTTTCCTATAACTGTCTAATTTGATTATTGTATAATTAAATAAAAAATTCTAAAAACTAATGTTATTAAACTCGGCTAGATTCATGATCTAGTTCATGCGTTTCAGTATTTTTTTAAATGAAAAAATATTAAATTAACATCACTCTTTGAATTTTTATATATAATTTAATATAAGGAAGCAGATATATAAAAGTTGAATTAAATTTTAATTAAGTTGAGAAAGATACAAGTATATCCATCAAATTAATCAACTTAGCTACATGAGGTAGATTTATACTATATTTACCTTGAAACCTAGTCATATAAAGATCAAATTAAGGCATTAGAATTGCCTAAAGCTTCCCCGCGGTTACGAGCGGACACCTAACTAATATGACAAACAATGCATTGACGTACCGACCACAACATTAACAGAAGCTAATCCTACTAGCGTGTCTCTTTGCATTGACATTGTTGCTCACGAGCTAGGCTTGTGATTGGGCTAATTTACCAATAATATATAAGATGCGAACACAGGCAACTAATTTACTTAAATTCACAAGTAGAATGATGACTTATCTTTAATTACTACATTATTTCATGATAAATGATTCCATGTAGATTTTAAGATTTATTGGTTTGACAAGGGATCGAGGTCCTTAGTCAATTATAAAATATCTGTGTGCATGTGTCTGAAATGCTATGTTCGTTTTACGATCCCAGTCTAAAAATTAAGCGAATAAACAGTTATTTTTATGATTCTTTAAATTGGTAAAACAAGACATGAAATTCAAAATCACAGGCTGCCTATTGCTTTTTATATATATATATATATATATCTATATCTGCCCCGCCCTCGTGAGTTGAAGGGAGTGGGGGCGATGATGCGTGACACCTAGATATACATGTCCTCGATCAAGAGATCTCGAGCGCAACTTACGTTTAAAAACTGAACTCGATGGTTCACAGGATTCTGCAATTCACACTAAGTATTGCATTTCGCTATGTTTTTAATCGATATAAGAGCCGAGATATCCATTGCTGAGAATCTTTTAGATTATCATTATAAAAAAAAAAAAGCGCGGCCCCAACACCGAAGCTACAAGGGCGGCTCCTAGTACTCAATTCTTGGCGCGAGAATATATATATATTATCTGGAAAATGGAACTAGCAAGGAAATAGTAATCAAGGTTGGTTAACTAACTTCTACCTTCCGTGTCGTTTTTATTTTGGATTTTTGTTCTCAATTCCAAGTTTGACGATAACATTAGTACTTGACTACTTGTTATTGTCAGAGAAGATCATATTAAAAGTTTTGCTTCTTGACTTCCTTTGTTTCTGCCCCCGCATGAAAATGAATCTCTTTACTTTAAAAATTTTCCACTTGCACACAATATCAAGTCTAAAACAGGTCGCCGCATGCAACTTTTGGTTCTGGGTCTCCGTTGACTTCACTTATTTTCAACTTCTTATATAATAGACTTTGTCAAGTTGTAATAATATCTAGTCAATATTCCCAAAGCTTCCTTAGCATTGAAGATTTATATTTTGTAAAATTTAAGTAATAATCTTGTTTGTTGACATTAAAGTTCTGTTCTTTAGCTGTTAGTGTTAGGTGTTTGCTTAGTTTATTGCCCGATGAGAAATGAATATCTAATGCATGCTTAGTTTCTTCAATCTTCTTTCATACCAGCACAAGTCATTTTCACTGAAGTTTGTTTTGCAGCTTCTTGGTGCTCAACATTTTTCTGTCATGTTCTGTTAGGTGAGTATACTTTTAGGTTCTAACTCTCCTTGAATGCATCTTGACGAGTTTTTAGTCAATTTTCCAGCATGTTATGATTAATTGCTTTGAAGGTTCTTGAACATTACGTGTTTTCAATTTTTCAGCATACTCTTATTTTCAATTATGCGATAAATTCAGACAAACTTCTGAAATTTTTTAATTGAGGGTAGATGTTTTAGAGGAAGCAGCTAGAGCTGCTGTTTTCATTCCATTGAACATGGACATGTAGAATTAGGATCTTTCCTCGTGATCTCAACGCATTTGACAAATGCTCGACAGAGGAAATTAATACACTGTTCACTTGTCTGGGAGGTTATAGCATGCTTATTGCCTTGCTCCTTATTTGGTTGGGCTTATGCACTTTAAATTTTGAACTCACTCGTTAGTATTATTAGAGAGCATAATAATGTAAAACAATATTTCCTAGAACATCTTCCGTAAATTAAGCTTTTAGGTTGAATGACTCTTTGGTAACTTTTGGTAATACACTGTGTCCATACCTGCGAAGTTCAACCTTGTAATACGAGCCTGGCCCAAAAGCTGCATTGAATACATGCATCATTGTGAATCCCATAGTGGTCTAAGTCTAACTGAGAAACAAGCGCAAGGGGCACCCTGATTGACAAAGTAGAAAACTTGAATATCGTTAAATATTTTCTTTGAACTGGTATTGTTCTTTGTCCTTATCAAAGAGACTAGATAAGTCGAAAGGAAATACCACAGAAACTTAGTTAATTGTCTGTGCATTGTACAAGTCAAGATGATGACACCAATGGAAAATGGGAAATGGGAACAAGGAGGAAATTAGGTGGATAGGTGGAACATACACGGGTCATATGATGATAATATACAATTATGGATTACATCCATTCATTATTCCAACAGCTGTTCATCAGCAAATGGAGCGCTGGATTTTGACATGTGGTGTGAACAGACTGATTTCACATATATTCGCTTCCAAGGACTTACTGTTGCAGAAATTTTTAGATTGACCACCTTGTTGACATGAATTATCATGACATTTTTTTTAGTGTCGATTGACAGCAGTATGAAGCTATATATTTGTCAATGTGGATGGTTGGCATTCATGCTACTGCTTGTTTCACATTTAAGTGAAAACTTAGGAAGAGTTAGTACTGAGGATAAAATCCAAATCCAAAATGTACAGCGCTTCTGCTGGCAATTCTATGTTACGTAGAAATTTCTTGCGGCCTAGGATTATCCAGGCCAGTTATAAAACCCAGAAAGAGGGAATTGCTTGCAATACAAAGGTACCCCGCAATGTCAACATGGAGAAGTTACAGAGTGCCTATTTGTTTCCTGAGATCTCAATGCGTGAGGTTCAACACATTGAGAAGTACCCAGATGCAAAATTGATAAGCCTTGGAATTGGTGACACCACAGAGCCCATACCGGATATCATAGCTTCAAGCATGGCAAACTATGCACGTTCCCTTTCAACAGCAGAAGGTTATAGTGGGTATGGAGCTGAGCAAGGCAACAGAGCCTTGAGGAAAGCTATTGCTGAAACATTTTACAGAGATGTTCGGGTAAAGGAAACAGAAGTTTTTGTGTCAGATGGCTCACAGTGTGATATTACTCGCCTTCAGCTGCTGCTTGGTTCCAATGTGTCAATAGCTGTGCAGGATCCATCCTTTCCAGCCTATGTAGATTCAAGTGTCATAATTGGTCAAGCTGGTGATTTTGAAGATAAAACTGGGATGTATGGAAAAATTCAGTACATGAAATGTCTGCCTAAAACTAACTTTTTTCCCGACTTAGCAACAGCTTCAAGGTCAGATATAATTTTCTTTTGCTCTCCGAATAATCCCACTGGTCATGCAGCAACACGACAGCAGTTGGAGCAACTTGTGAAGTTTGCAAAGGAGAATGGATCAATCATAATTTTTGACTCTGCGTATGCAGCTTATATCAGTGATGATTCCCCTCGATCTATCTTTGAAATTCCTGGGGCGAGAGAGGTTGCGATTGAAGTTTCCTCTTTCTCTAAATTTGCTGGGTTCACAGGCATTCGTCTTGGCTGGACAGTTGTTCCTGAAGAGCTGTCCTTTTCAAATGGTTTTCCTGTAATAAATGACTTCAATCGTATTGTTTGCACTTGCTTCAATGGAGCATCAAATATAGCCCAGGCTGGTGGACTGGCGTGTCTTTCCCCAGAGGGTTTGGCGTCTGTGCATTCCATAATCAAATGCTACAAGGAGAACGCAAAAATACTGCGTGACACCTTTTCTTCTCTTGGTCTAAAAGTATATGGTGGTGAAAATGCTCCTTACCTTTGGGTTCACTTTCCTGGTTCAAAATCTTGGGATATATTTACTGAGATTCTGGAGAAGACTCATATAATAACTGTTCCAGGTTCTGGATTTGGTCCTGAAGGCGAAGAGTTCATGAGAATTAGTGCTTTTGGACACACAGAGAGTATCATAGAAGCCGCAAGGAGGCTGGGAAACCTTTATCCATAGACTGGAAAATTCGACAGTTTCTTCCTTTTCTATCTCTAAATATATCATTGGCTAGGAATTTCTCCATTTTCATGGGATATAGACACCCTGATCTTTAATATTTTGCAACCGAAGCAGCTGATTACTGTTTATGTTTTTCACCTTGTTTGTACAAGTGGGAATAAGGCAGCTCATATCATGGCTGAGCAAGTGGATATAGATACAAATGTAGTCGAGTTCTTAATAATCCTCTTCTAAGTGTTCTTACTGTTGTTCTGAGGGTTTGCAGTGATTTGTATTTGATGTACTGTCTTGTTCTTAAGTGTAATGAAAATTCTGTTATCGATTTCCTCCTGTTAGGAGTCCTCCTTCTCCCTCTTAGATCTTACTAGGAGCATTTTCTTTGGCCTCTCTAACTACTACTGTCTTGTTCTTTTTTCTTTTTCATTTTAGTGGATTGTGAAAAGTCTTGGTTTTTGTCATTTCATATTACTTCTTAGTTTTGATTCCATTTTTCTCGTGCAAGCAATTATGTATCTGTTTTCCTACTTCATTCTGTCTATGTTGAAGATGAACA
>Ga0325414_1007428_pt1 | contig 11613 bp, 10 predicted proteins | sample PopdelMetagenome_8_FD_206183 | JGI IMG/M metagenome (GOLD analysis project Ga0325414, IMG submission 206183) | Populus deltoides microbial communities from Bellville, Georgia, United States - Leaf-PdKOR-R3 | ecosystem: Host-associated > Plants > Phyllosphere > Phylloplane/Leaf | place: USA... | reverse complement strand
ACAACATTAAAAAATATTTAACTTGAAGAATTCATTTAATGTAATTAGTTTAACTGTAAAAATCAATTATAAATGTTTATAAACATTAAGAAGAGGTTGCAGATGGAGGGGAAAGGGAAGTAAAATCCTGTGGAGGTCTGTAAGGAGGGGGGATAATGATTGGGCATGTATGCAATCATCTCCTCCCATTGCTAGTTTTTTTATAGTTCATACTTTGCCTCCATTTTGACCCTTAGAGCATTAATTTATTGTTCAACCAACTCCTCAATGGCAGGTGATGGCTGACTTGTACCAGATTATGGGGTGCCTATGGTTGAGACACTACAACCTGACCTTATATCTCGGGTTGTAGTCATAGAGATACCATAAAATTGATCCTATTGAGTCCCTTGGTTGCTCCAGCTTGCAACCACAATTCTAAATCGTATTCTAGATGGGTTGAAGGGTCCTTCTTGTGTTTGGCAAGCATACCAACGTTATATTGTTCCTACATAACAAAATAAACAAGTCAACGATATGGGTACAAAAAAAATTAGTCCAAATAATATAGAAAATGTTTAAAAGTTTGCTTATAATAAATGTCTCAATTTAGCTGTCCACAAAGTATTACATCTCCTTTTGTCTATCCTCCCTCCATATATGTGTTTCCATGTATAACTCCATCTGAGTTGGCTCGCGTCTAAGCTATGTAGCCTACAAAAAAATGATTAGTTAAATGTTATCACAAATAATAACTAGCATTTTAAGAAAAATATTTAAAAATAAAATAGGCTCTTTTACTAGTGCCTTGCATGGTTAGTAAAAGGAAGTGACCCGTCGGTATGCTTTCTAATAGAATTGTGAGTCTCTTTGTTTCTGTTCGAGGACTCACTCCGTGAACGCCTCCTAAAACCTTCTAACGTGAAGAACTCTAGATATCTCTTCAAGTTGCTCTCAATGATATGGTGAGATCTACAGTGATATAATGAGGTCTACAATTCTTCCACTTCTCAAATTCCTGACTCGGGATATTTCTTAGTATAAGTGTGTGTTATACAAGAAATCACACAACCCAGTTCTTAAATTCGTTAAACAAAATAATATAACAAAAAAAGATTATAATTTAACAAAAAAATATATACTTCACATGTTAAAATTTACTTAATCACACTATGATGTTACCATACTTGTCTTACCACTTTAGAGTTTGCCTCATCCCACCTAAATTTTGCTTTATATTTGTTTTTCTAAAATAATTAGTTTCTAAATAAAAAAACATTTTTTTTATTAACTATAGGTGCATTTTTTATATGTATTAGCCTTAAACTTCCTTCACCAAGCCTCAACCACAAGCATCCATTTAGGATTCTCATGAAGCTAGCTCCATTGAAACAAGGCCACTTCCATCGACGATTTCATCGTCAATGTTATCATTCATGCAACTTCTATATTTGTGAACATGAAAATCAATTAATTAAAGATTAATTTAATGTAATGTTTGAATATAAAAAATTTTCTTACATGCTTAAATATGACTTCTATTTTGCTATTAACTTGCCAAAAAAACGATCTCTGGCAGATAGGACGCAAAATCTACGACCCGTAGTCGACAAGCCTCTTTATGATCATGTGCCTCTTTATGATCAGCACCTAAATACACCGCAAGCTCAGGAACACTATTGCTTGAAGATGCAGAACCACTTTGTTTTGACCCTAAATTGTTCCTCCATATATAACTTAATAGTTAAGCATGTTCAATTAAATTCTCAATCTATGGTTTATGGTTTTTTATTTTAGTGCATCTATCCATTTAAAATAAAATTTGGCAGCACCTTCCTTATATTCGACCCCACCTAAAATTAAAAAATATATATATATATAGACAACCAAGTACAACTAACCAAATCATCACCCTCAAACCAAACGCACATTTACTATGTGATCTTTTCAAGGACAAGGTTTAAGAGTAACTTTTTATATATTATGAACATAAGTCATGAGATACAAAATAATGTACCGAAAGACATAAGAAAATAACTACATCATTAACCATAAGTGACTAGGAGAGTATAATGTTTTCAAGCACAAATTTGTTTTTAAAAAAATGGTCTTTTATACATTATCTTTAAAGAGCTTATGTTATGTTAACAAGAAGAATAGGTAAAAATATTAATGCAATATTTAATACCTTTAGTCTTGATAATTTTTTCAATGTAGTTCATCTACTCTTCATTTATTCTTTTTACTCAAGAAAATTTCTTAAAACGGTTCCACTATCCAATTTTGTGTTATTTTTTACAAACGGCCTACCATGTTACCCTAATGCAAACATTCTTGTCCTGGATGTAAAGTTTAGCAGTCCAATGTATTGTTATATGGAAATATGTTATCTTGTTAATCATTTATACCAATGTTTTGCCTTTAAAAGCAAAGAAAAGTTCTAGATCCATGTGGTGTGCTTGTGAGTTCTCACAGTAGTAAAAGAAGTTTGGGGTCATGCATAAAGCATCCTAGGTTTCGATAAGTCCAAATTATTCATAGGTATTGAACATAATTCATCAATATTTTACGTGTTAGCCACAAATTTAATCCTTTTTATATCACTTTCATAACCTAATTTCACCCCAACAGATCCAAATTCCCACATTATATGCAATGAAAATAAATCCTCAAAGTTTCATGAATAGAAACTTTTTAATTTTTATGAAATTAATTTAAATTAACTTCTACATAGTCGTAATTTAACTTTATATCATGCTTTAACATCATAATTCACCACCAATTTCATAAATTAACCTAAATCTCGAAACAGAATTATAGATTTTCTAATTTCTAACACAATTAAGAGTAATTTCTAACACAAATAAGAGAAAAAACACAATTACATCATAGAAAAACACCTTACTAATGTGTTTCAATCCATCTTACCAAACCTTTTGAGCTCCTTTCCAAAATTTCACTTTTTTTTTTCAATTGAGCCAACTTCATATCTCTATTTTTTTTTAATGATGATATAATTGAAGAACAAAGAAGAAAAAATGATAACCAACGCATAAAAGGGGAAAAATGAAAAAAAAAAGACAAAAATAAAACATGTACATGGTAGAGGCCAATAGATGAAAAGAAATCAAACCTAGAGGAGAGAAAGCACTAGTGTAGTAAAGAGAGAGATCACTAATGATGTTTAAGGTAGAAGAGAGAGAAAGAGGATAGAGAAGGAGAAAGATAAGATTGAAAAGGAAATATTGAAAAGATAGGGATTGTCTTGACATGTCTAGGTTTTAACTTACCAATGGAATCTTTCATCGATGAGTCCATCAAACATTAACCACGTCAGCACATCAATGATGGTCTCGCTAACAGAAGATTTTAAGCCCTTCGATGAATTCGTCGGTCATTTCAAAATATTCAAAACTCTTTTAAACACCATCAAATTCACCAAAAAAATTTCATATGTCGGTATATTCGTCGATGAATCCAACCCTCTAAATTTTTTGCCAAACTCTCTATAACTATCTAATATTTTTAGATTCAATTGGTAAATCCATCAGAGAATTAAGTTCCTAAATTCTTCCTTATAATTCTTATATGTTTTTAGATTTCATGGTAAATTTGTTGATGAATTAAAATTCTTGAATTCATCCCCAAACTCTATGTAATTATTCGACGATATTATTGTTTGTCAGTGAGTTTGCCGGGAAGCACTATATCACCGACGGACTAATTTTCGTTCGCTAATCCATCTGTTGGTTGACATCCCTAAATTCTTCCCTAAACTCTCTTTAATTCTATAATGATTTTATCGTCCATTAGTGATTTTATTGGTGAAGTTATAGTAGTGATGGAATCACCAACGGTTAGTTAATAATTTATTAATTTGGGGAGGGGGGGAATTGAAGCAAACAAAATCTTAACTACTAAATTATATGATAAAAACTAGTCATTAATTTAATCTTTAAATCTAAATAGCAATCAGTAGCTCTGTTATTTTGTTTTTTTCCCCTCATTACTAAGTGTTGTCATCTGCTAAGGGGGTGTTTGGGAGTATGATTATGGTTCAAAATAGTTTTCGCTTGAAAATGCATCAAAATAATATTTTTTTATTTTTTAAAAAAAATATTTTGACATTAGCACATCAAAACAATCTGAAAAAAAATAATTTTAAACAAAAACAAATCAAATTTTTAGGAACACGGTTTCAACCGCGTTTCCAAACACTGCTTATATCAAATTCAATCCATTAAGATCAACCGACTAAACTTCAATAAAGAGCTCTTGAGAGAGAGAGAGAGAGAGAGAGAGAGAGAGAGAGAGAGAGAGAGAGAGAGAGAGAGAGAGAGAGAGAGAGAGAGAGAATAACAATAACATCTATAAAAATATAAGGTAAAAAAAATAGCCAGATAAATTAAATATCTCAAATAAAAAAATCATATCTAAATTTATAAAGCTTAGATATGATATTTTTGAAATAAAATATTAAAATAAGAAAAAGAATAGAAAAATACAATGATAGCCAAGAAAAAAAATCTAAGGAACTCTCAAAATAAGGGAAATGAAAAAAAAAAGATGACATAATCATCTGCAAACTAACTTTTTGTTAACAAAAAAAAAAGGGAGGTATATTTAGTCTTTTTAAAAGATTATTTATATTTTTATATATTAAAATTAGTTTCTTCAAGAACAAATATAAGAAATAGAGTCCAAAAGTACATAGAGATTATTGGTTGAGTGATGTCTACAAGTGCAATTTTAAGATCACAATCCAACGGTAGGTGTATTTTCTTATTGTTACTTCGTCTAGAAAATATTCGTATATAGATCTCTAGTATTCATAAAGTACCATAATGATTTTGAAAACTCAATCCAAATAACACTCCAAATAAAAAAAACAGGTTAAACATCTTGCTAATCTAGGAGTACTTAATAATTTGACAGGTTTTAAGACATGTTTGAGAGTACATGTTGAGATTTGATTTGTTATAATTTGTGGAGCCAGTTTTGATAAAATATTTTGAGTTGATCTCAATCTCTTGTAATCCCACTTTTACAGGCACAAAATATTAACCCTTTAATATACAGTTTCACAGGCATATACATGTGTATATAATCGTTGTAACATTGAATAATATATTTATTCAGAAATATATTCTTTTCATCTTTTTAGTTTATTTTCTTGGTATCAAAGAGTTAATCCTAACGTCTCTACCAAACATCTGTAAATTTGTTTTTTCCATGGAGGATAGTACTGATTCAACAAATGTTACCCAAAACACTACTCATCAGAACATGTCTTTTTTTTTTTTATCATTGATTCATCTAATCTTTTTTTATCCATGCCTCAAATCATCCATGTATGATTCTTGTGCCAAAAGTCCTTGATGGAACTAACTATGTTATGTGGAGACTTTCTATGTTGATAAGTCTTAGTGCCAAAAACAAACTAGGATTCATTAATGGGTCTATACCTACACTAGGTGAATCTAATCCTAAATATTCATTATGGCAACGATGCAATGATATGGTTCTCTCTTGGATTCTTAACTCTTTAAATCAAGAGATTGCCAATAGTGTCATTTATATGGAAACTCCCTCTGAAATCTGGTTGGATCTACAAGAACGATTCTCAAAGGGTGATTTCTCATCATTATCAGATTCAGCGTTCCATTGTGGATTTAAAGCAAAATCAGGATTCATCTTCACATATTACACCAAGATAAAAACACTATAGGATGAGTTGAAAATGTAAAGTCCAGCTATTCAGTGCACTTATGGCGGACTCAAGCAACTGTCGAACAACGAAGAAAGGGTGAGACTTGGGCATTTTTTTATAGGTTTAAATGAGACCTATTCAGCTGTTAGAAGGAAAATCATGCTTACGCACCCTTTACCAACTGTTAAGAAAGTATATTCGCTTTTACGTGAGGAAGAAAAACAAAGAGGACTAGTTAAGCACAAGATTACTCAACGGGTTTATGCCATGAATGTCAAACGATCAGACTCTGCTTCACAACGATAAGATTTCTCTCGAACTTGGACGTCTGGCTCATCAAAGATACAAGGATCTAAGAAATGACATCATTGTACCTATTGTGATGGAACTACAAATATAGTAGAGAGATGCTTGTATTTGATTAGATTCTCTATTGGCCACAACCTTCATGATAAGGATGTTTAGCCTCGAAATCAAATAAAAGTTAAATCATCTCATACAAACACCAAGGCTGCCCAACATTCTGATCAACTTCTTCAATTCACTCATAAAGAGTTCTTAAAAATCAAAGCCTTTTTTTCAAAATGAAAAATCTGTTATCTTGGCCAATTATGCAGGTAACTCTACTCCATTTTGTTCATCATCCACATCTTAAAATTCTGAGTCTTTTTAATGGATTATTGATAGTAGTGCTAAAAATCATATAGCTATTTCAGTCACTGATAAATCCATTGTTCCTATGTTTTCTCAAGTCATCTTACCAAATGGTTCTTGTGCAAAAATCACAAGTGTTGGTTTTGTACATATTACTCAAAAACTGCATGTCCATGATGTTCTTTGTGCACCCTTATTTCATGTGAATTTTCTTTCTGTCAGTCAACTCACATCTGGCCTTAATTATTCCAATCACTTCTTCCCCACTTTCTGTATATTGTAGGACCTGGCTACAAAGAGGATGATTGGCTTGGGAAAGCAGAGTAAGGGACTATAGTATCTTATGCCACAATCGGAGTTACATCCACCTTTACCAACCTCCTATCAAGTCTTTTTAACTTCAGAAGCTATTTGGCATAAAAGACTAGGACATCCATCCAAATTGCCTTCTCAGTTTCTGTCAAAACTAATTCCATCTTTTGTTTGTGATTCTCAACATTCATGTGGTGTTTGTTTTTTGGCAAAACAAACAAGGTTATCTTTTCCTATAAGCTCTATTCAAAGTACTCATTTTTTTTTTTATCTTATACACTATGATATTTAGGGTCCATAAAAAATTGAAACACATTCTGGTGCATATTATTTTTTAAGTATTATGGATGACTGCACCCGCTTTACTAGGATTTCTCTGAAACACAAGGCTTGTTAAAATTGTTCATCACTTTTGTTCACACTTAATTTAATGTTCAAGTTAAAAGTATATGGAGTGATAATGGCTTGGAATTCACCTTTTTAAAGCCACTCTTCTCTACTTTTGGCATTATGTTCCAAAGTTTATGCCCACACATACCTCAACAAAATGGTTTTGTTGAACGAAAACATAGACACCTTCTCAACGTTGGTCGTGCCTTGAGATTCCAAGCCAATTTACCATTGAAATTCTGGGGTGAAAGCTTACTCACTACCACTTATCTCATAAATCAACTTCCTACCCCCGTTTTGAACCACAAATCGCCATATAAAATTTTATATGGCAAACCACTCACATACATGCTTCTACATGTTTTTGGTCATCTCTATGATGTCACCAACTTGCAACCTTTGGCTAAATTTTCACCAAGAGCTTGTTAATGTATTTTTGTTGGATATCTTTCTAGCCAAAAAGCATATCGAGTTTATGATCTTACCACTCGACAATTCTTCACTAGTTGTGATGTTGTTTTCCATGAAAATACATTTCCTTTTTCAACTCCCATTCCATCCAATTCTTCACCTCCAACCTCTCTACCAACTGTATCTCCTGACTTCAATGATATTCCAATTCCAATTCCATCCTCTACCTCTCACTCATCACTCGAGACATTTGTCTCTCATTTATCTCCCTCTTCTCATGATTTCTCACCATCATTATCAAACCTAACACACACTCTTTTCATTATCTTATCCTTCTTCAAAACCAAACACGTCTACTTTTGTTCTTCTTCACAACGATCGACCTCAACAACCCCCTATTTTTCCCTGTGACTTTCATTGTGGCCAGGTTGATATGTCATCTTCCTCTACAAGCATGCAAGTCATCCTCTTCTCGATCAGGTACCAAATATTAGTTATCCAACTTTATCTCTTATCATTCATTATCTCCTTCCCATTAGTTATTTATTAACATCATTTCTAGAACTCTTGAACCTACAACATATAAATAGGCACTATGTGATCCAAAATGGTGTGAAGCAATGAAAATTGAGCTCACCACTCTTGAAAATCAAAAGACATGGTCTCTGGTTTTGTTTTCACCCAACTATCATCCCATAGGCAGCAAATGGGTTTTTCAAATCAAGTATAAATTAGATGCCTTAGTGAAATGGTATAACGCATGTTTGGTAACTAAGGGATTCACTAAAAAAGAAGGCTTTGACTATTATGAGACTTTTGCTCTGGTTGCTAAGTTAACCACAATTCATTGTCTTCTTGCCTTGACAGCTAATTGAAATTGGCCTTTTTTTTTCAAATGGATGTCAATAATGCTTTCCTTCATGGTGACTTACATGAAGAATTGTACATGATTCCACCACCAGAACTTTGTCAATAAGGGGAGAAGTTTGTATGTCGACTTAATAAGTCCCTTTATAGACTCAAACAAATGCCTAGAAATTGCTTCTCTAAGTTCTCAGAAGCCATTAAAATGGTTGGTTTCTCTCAATCACACTTAGACCACTCTCTTTTTGTGCAAGAAAAAGGCTCTACTCTAACCATGGTTCTTATTTACATGGATGATATGATCATTATTGGAAACAATGATAAAGTTATTCAAGATATCAAGTTTTTTCTTCAAAACATTTTTCACATAACATACCTTGGTAATCTTAAGTATTTTCTCAGTTTGGTAGTGGCAAGATCAAAAGCTGGGATTGTCATATCTCAGCGAAAAAACTCACCAAAAATTCTTGATGATGTGGGATTATTTGGAGCTAAACTTATTGACTTTCCCACAGAACAAAATCTAAGGCTTAGAAATGTTCAAGGTGAATTATTGAATAATGCTTCACACTACAGAAGATTAATGGGACGATTAATCTATCTTACAATTACTAGACTAGATATCATGTATTATGTGAACATCTTAAGTCATTTTATGCATGCACTAAGGAAACCTTATTGGGATGTTGTTTTTCATATTATGAGATATTTAAAGAACAATCTAGGGCTCGGCTTATTATTTTCTTCCAACAACTCTATGCAACTATGGCTTATTGTGATGCAAATTAGGCAAATTATCCTATGACAAGAAGAACTACATCAGGTTACTGTGTATTTCTTGGAGACTCTCTAATTTCATGGAAGATAAGAAAACAAAAAACAGTTTCCAGGTCATCTGCTGAAGCTGAGTACAGGTCCATGGCTGCTGCAACATGTGAACTTACTTGGCTTAGATACTTGTTTAAAGATCTACAGGTTTGTTTGAAATCAATTACATTATTCTGTGATAATCAAGTAACGCTTCATATTGCTGTAAATCCTGTATATCATGAACATACAAAAGCATATCAAAATTGATTGCCATGTTGTGAGAGAAAAGATCCAAGTAGGTCAAATTGTTACAAAATTTATCCCCTCATATCTTCAACTGGCTAATATCTTCACTAAGGCCTTAAAAAGAAACATTTTTAAGAAATTAATATGCAAGTTGAACATTTTCGATATTCATATTCTAACTTGAAGGGGAGTCTTGAGATTTGATTTTCTATAATTTATGGAATCAGTTTTGATAAGATATTTTGAGTTGATCTCAATCTCTTGTAATCCCACCTTTACAGGCACAAAATATTAACCCTTTAATGTACGGCTTCTCAGGCATATACATGTATATATAATTGTTGTAACATTGAATGATATATTTATTCAGAAATATATTCTTTTCATCTTTTTATTTATTTTCTATGCGGTAGCTTCTGCTTTATATGTTTTTTAAAAATATTTTTCATTTAAAAATATATTAAAATAATTTTTTTTATTTTTTATATCAATATATTAAACTCATTGAAAAATACTAAAAAAATTAATTCAATGTATTTTCAGGGCAAATACATTTCTAAAATACACCTAAACACAGTTACAAAAACATTGCTAAACAGGTTGCTGGATTCACCTCTAGGCTTTGTTATTGTTTTACTGCTCAATGGATTATAGGCTGTCATTATCATGTAATTATGTATTTTGTGGGCTTTTAACCCCCTTAGTCTACGGGGAAAATAAGTAAATTTCTTTGTCTTTCTTTTAATTTCTCCATAGCACAAGTTGAATATATCATGAAATTACCAAAGATCTTTTAGATATTTAAATAAAAACAGCCACTTGCACTTCAAACAACTCTTAAAAAAAACTCTGAGAGGTAACTCAACTGGTCAGGTCTTGGGTTTGCTCCCTAATAGTCACGAGTTCGAGTCTTCTCAAGGCCACTGGAGACTTACATGATCATTAACTTCAAAGCCCGTGAGATTAGTTGAAGTGCGCGCAAGTAATTATGTATGACTTGATATCATTTGTAAAACCTAAAAAAAAATGGCAATATGATAAGAAAATAATTTCCCAAAAAATACATATAAATTATTGGATGAGTGAGGTCTAAAAGTGCAACTTTAAGATCATAATCCAACTATAGGTATATTTTTTATCATAATTTTTTAATGTTATTTTGTCTAAAAAATATATAGATCTCTAATCTTCATAAGGAACAAATATAAGAAATAAACTCAATATAATATTTAAAGTGACTTTGAGTAAAAGAAAATAGGTTAAACATCTTATTAATCTAGGAGTATTTGATAGTTTGACGGGTTTTAAGACATATTTGGGAGTGCGGTGGCTTTTTTTTAAAAATAATTTTTACTTGAAAATGTATCAAAGTAATTTTTTTTGAATTTTTTTATATCAACACAATAAACTCATTGAAAATTACTAAAAAAAACTAATTCAATATGTTTTCAAAACAAATATATTTTTAAAACACATCCAAACAGAACTACATACTCAGATCACTGCTAAACAGGCTGTTAGATTCACCTTTAGGCTATGTTATTGCTTCACTGCTCGATGGATTGTAAGTTGTCATTCTCATGTAATTATGTATTTTGTGGGCTTTTAACCCCTTTTATACAAGAAAAATATGTAAATTTTCTTTATCTTTCTTTTAATTTCTCCATAGAACAAGCTGAATATATCATGAAATTATCAAAGATCTTTTAGATATTTAAATAAAAATAGCCACTTCCACTTCAAACAAGAAACTCTTAAAAATCATGTAGAAATCCAAGTCACTCGCTCACGAATAACTATGGATATCTTGCATATTCTCGACGTGGCTCCCTTTTCTCTCTTATTATCTCCCATTTAATTATCAAGATCATTGCACTAACAAAATATAAATGTCGAGTGAAATTATTTACAATAGTACGATCACTTGATTTTATTCATAAAAACTTTAAAAAAATGGCAATCTATAAGAAAGAATTTGCCCAAGGTTGTTTGTATTTTGTATTTGAAACTGTGTTTGGATGCGTTTTAAAAATATACTTGATTTAAAAAAAATCAATATGATATTTATTATGATATATTTTTAAACAAAAGAACACTTTTTAAAAAAATTATACAACACAATTCCAAACATACACTAACATAATTTCCTTTTCTTCTAACACTAAAGTAATTATAAGTATAGTGAAATCTTTAGTTCTTTGAAACAAGTGCTGAATTATTGATTTACCTTCTTGTAA
>Ga0325414_1007427_pt1 | contig 11613 bp, 12 predicted proteins | sample PopdelMetagenome_8_FD_206183 | JGI IMG/M metagenome (GOLD analysis project Ga0325414, IMG submission 206183) | Populus deltoides microbial communities from Bellville, Georgia, United States - Leaf-PdKOR-R3 | ecosystem: Host-associated > Plants > Phyllosphere > Phylloplane/Leaf | place: USA... | reverse complement strand
TTCTCAGTTTTTGCTGACGATTTCTAGTCAGTACTGATGGGGTTTTTACCAGCGATTCCATGCGTCACCGATGAATGTGTTTTCTCTACTGATTTCATGTGTCCATCGTGAATTAGTTTTCGCTGTCGATTCCATGTGTCATCCGCCATCAATTTTCAATGATGATTTCTCGTTCTATAGTGACTCAGATATCACCAATAATTTCTGCATCAGCAGTGACAAAGCGTTTTTGCCAATACCATTCGTCAGCCATGACTCTATATTTGCAATCGATTTGATCCGTCGGTCGGGAATTCATTGACGATGTCGCTTCCAAACAGCAGTTGTCACTCAATATTCATTGATGATTTCAGGGTCTACAGGGACTCTGTTTTCGTTGAAGATTTATGGATCTGCAGTTACAAAGCGTTTTTGACAATTCCATGCGTCAGCCATGACTCTATTTTTGCTATCGATTTGATATGTCGGTCGTGAATTCATTGACACTATCGATTCCATACGTGAGCTATCACTCAGTTTTCAGTGATGATTTCTAGGTCTAGAGTCATTAAGTTTTCACTCACAATTTCTGGTTAGTATTGACGTGGTTTCACCGGCGATTCCATGCGTCAACGATGACTTTGTTTTCTCTACTAATTTCATATGTCCACCGTGAATTAGTTTTCATTGTCGATTTCATGTGTCATCCGACACTCAATTTTCAATGATGATTTCTCGTTCTACAGTGACTCAGTTTTCACCAACGATTTCTGCATCAGTAGTGACATAGTGTTTTTGACGTTTCCATGCGTCACCCATGACTATATTTTGGGAATCGATGTCATGCGTCGGTTGGGAATTCATTTACGCTGTCGATTCTGTATGTCAGCTGTCACTTTGTTTTCAGTGACAATTTCTAGGTCTAAAGCGACTCAGTTTTCGCTGACGATTTATGGATCACTAATGACATAACGTTTTTGATAATTCCATGTGTCTGCCATGACTCTATAATTGCTATCGATTTGATGCATTGATCGAGAATTCATGGACGCTGTCCCTTCCATACGGCAGCTGTCACGTAGTATTCATTGATAATTTCAAGGTCTACAGGGACTCTGTTTTCGCGGACGATTTATGGATCACCAGTGACATAGCATTTTTTACAATTCCATGAATCAGCCATGACTCTATTTTTGCTATTGATTTGATGCATCATTCAGGAATTCATTGATGTTGTCGCTTCTATACGGCAGCTGTCACTCAGTATTCATTGACGATTTCAAGGTCTACTGGGACTCTGTTTTCGCGGGTGATTTATGGTTCAGAAGTGACAAAGCGTTTTTGACAATTCCATCGTTAGCCATGACTCTATTTTTGCTACCGATTAGATGTGTCAGTCATGAATTCATTGACCGTGTCGAGTCCATACGTCAGCTGTCACTCAGTTTTCAGTCACGATTTCCGGTCAACAACAACACAGTTTTCACTAACGATTCCATGCATCAACAAAGACTCAGTTTTCTCTGTTGATTTCATGCATCAATTGTGAATTTGTTTTAACTATCTATTCCATGTGTCATTCATCACCCAAGAACAGTTCACGATTCCATGCGTCAAACACGACTCAAATTTTGCTATCAAATCCATGCGTCGACCATGATTCTATTTTCGCTATCGATTTCATGCGTGGGTAGTGAATTATTTGACGTTGTCGCTTCCATACGGCAGCTGTCACTCAATTTTCATTGACGATTTCAAGGTCTACAGGGACTCTATTTTCGCTCATGATTTATGGCTTAGCAGTGACAAAGTGTTTTTGCCAATTCCGTGAGTCAGCCATGACTTTATTTTTGCTAATGATTTGATGTGTCGGTCATGAATTCAGTGACGCTGTCGATTCCATACGTCAGTTGTCACTCAGTTTTCTGTGATAATTTGTAGGTCTAGAGTCACTCAATTTTCGCTGATGATTTCTAGTAAGTACTGATGTGGTTTTCATCGGCGTTTCCTTACGTCAACAATCACTCTGTTTTCTCTTCTGATTTCATGCATCCATCGTGATTTAGTTTTCGCTGTCGATTCCATGCGTCATCTGTCACTCAATTTTCAATGAAGATTTCTCGATCTACAGTGACTCAGTTTTCACCGACGATTTCTGCATGAGTAGTGACATAGTGTTTTTGACGATTCCATGCGTCATCCATGACTATATTTTAGGAATCCATGTCACGCGTCGGTTGGGAATTCATTTACGCTATCGATTCTGTACATCAGCTGTCATTTAGTTTTCAGTGATGATTTCTAGGTCTAGAGTCACTCAGGTTTTTCTAACAATTTATGGTCAGCAATGAAGCGGTTTTCACCAGCGATTCCATGTGTCAACGATGACTCTGTTCTCTTCTGATTTCATGCGTCCACCATGATTTAGTTTTCGCTGTCAATTCCATGCGTCATCCGTCACTCAAATTTCAATGAAGATTTCTCGATCTACAGTGACTCAGTTTTCGCCGAGAACTTCTGCATCAGCAATGACATAGTGTTTTTGACGATTCCATGCGTCATCCCTGACTATATTTTGGGAATCGATGTCAAGCATCAGTCGGGAATTCATTTACGTTGTTGATTCGGTACGTCAGCTGTCACTCAATTTTCAATGATGATTTCTAGGTCTTGAGTCACTCTGTTTTTGCTGACAATTTCTGGTCAGCAGAGACGTAGTTTTCACTAATGATTCCATGCATCAAAAATGACTCTGTTTTCTCTGCTGATTTCATGCGTCAACTATGAATTTGTTTTCGCTGTCTATTCCATGCGTCATCCGTCACCAAATAATAGTTCACGATTCCATGCGTCAGACATGACTCTAATTTATATTTTTTTTGATCAAATGTAAGAATATTATAGATCAAAAATACGCTGGAGACCAGCAATATAAGAAAAAGGGAACAAAGTCCCTTAAACAAAACATAATCAAGACAAGCTTGCTGAACAGAAATCAAAGGGAACAGGCTCCCTTGGACAAACCATAAGCAAGGCAAGCTTGCTGAAATAGAACAATCAAAGGGAATAGGCTCTCTTGAACAAGCATGAATACCATATGGTAATAAGCATACATAAAACATCTACACAACAGCTTCAGCAGACTAAACAGTCTGGACATTAGGGAGAGAACCTCACCCAAACAGACAAAGCCCCAACAAAGAAACAGACAAAGCCCCAACAAAGCAGCAGGTAGCAACAGAAAGAGGCGACCTTCATAGTCTACCCATAGCAGCAGCCTCTGCAATCCCAGAAGGCACAAGTCCTAGAGCAGCACAAAACCAGCTCGAAGATGCCAGAATACACAATCCATTCCAGCATACCGATGAGCAAACCATCAAAACAGAGACCCGACAAGGGTCAGAGACCACTCATCAGCCAACATCGCACGCAGAAAGCAGGGAATTACCGAGCTTCACCCAAGTCTCACCTGCAATATGGGGATAACAAGTTAACGATAGCTGCATCTTGCACTCCCAACAAAGGGGAACATGCAGGGGAAGATGGACTCATGGCAGTAAGCCAGAAGTAAAAAGCCAAAGAAGAAAGTCCATCTCTAGCAAACCATAATTCCAGCCAGCTTCAAGAAGCACAGCATACCAAGCTGCTTATAGCAGCATACCAACCTACATATAGCAGCAACTAAGAAGCCAATCACCAGCAGACCATCCCTACACCACAGCATGGATTGAACCCAAATATGAGGGGAGTGAACCTCACCCAAACTATTGGGATCCATAGCCACTATCAAGATAGGCCAACCAAATCAGACCTACAGAAGAACCAAATGGAACAAGAGGCAGAAATTGTGGATAAGGGGAGATAACCTCACCCAAGCACACCCCAAACAATGCAAAGAGATCCTTTGCATCAAACCAGCAGCATCCAGTGACCCAGAAAACTCTGAGGAAGGAATACTACTGGAGGACAACCCATACAGCAACTGGGGAGCCAACACACAGCACAGCTCCAACAAACCAACTCCACAATGTGAAGAAGCAGAGCTAGTAAAACCCCCAAATATAAACCTGTATATAGTAGCAACAACTCCCACAAGAGGATACAAGGTCATGTCAAGCAGCCAATCATAAGAGCCAAGATAACCCCAGCAATAAACAACTGACCACACAAAGCACACGACCAAACAGAACCTGCAGCTTCAAGAATCTCAGCATGTAAACTCTAAAGCAATGTTGTATTCAGCAACAACACCCAAGAGAGCCTATAGTAGCAGACCACAACCTGTAGTGTACCTTACAGAAACGACAACTCAGAGGCCAGTATCAGTAGAAAGCCACGACCAGTCGAGCAAACCACATTCACTCAGTAGAGGTGCCAAAGATGCCACCAGAACATGCTCCACCAAGCTCCTCTATTGCAAATAGCAACACAGCAGGAGAAAACCAACAGAACAACCTGCATGAATTGGCTGCCATTGGTACACTCCAGCAGACACTGGCATAGAATAGCAGCCAAGTATGGCATCCAACCATCTTCAACAACACTGCCAGGGAGCAGCCAGAGAAAACAGTTGGCATAGCAACGCAAACAAAACATAAAAACCAGCATCCAGCTTCAAGGAGCAAAGCAAACAGGGCTGCATGAAGCAGCAACAGCAGAGGACAATATCCACCAAGCAACGCCTCAGAATCTTGACCTGAGGGAACAAGACCAAACACCAACCAGCAAAATGGCAGGCAAAACAAGCATACTACAACAGCAGTCCAACTAGCAAGATTAACTTGCAGCAACAGCAGAGACACTATGGCTTGCATCCGGGATACAAACGGACGCATATAGCTAGAGAATGAGACCCAACTATAGCAAACCATCACTACAAGGAGTAGAAGAAAACAAACTAGCAATCTAGAGAACAGAGCATTCAAGAACAACTGAACTCAGGAACGAACACACCAAAATCATGAGGTAGACTACCTCATGTATATGCAGAGGGCATAACCCTCTAGCAAAACAGCAAAATTGTTACATAGGAGAAGCAGTAGGGAATGCCCTACCACTTTCAGTTTCAGAGAGCAATTCTCGCAATAGCCTTAGAACACGTTCAGAGTTACTTGAATAAGGAATACACCCATTGGCTTCAGCAGCTGAACCAACCAAGGAGAGAAAGACCCCAACGGTGGTGACCAAGACAATCTGCCCGCAAGCACTTAACAACAGATTTGCATCGTTGTTGCAAGTAAGCTTCAGACCCATGAAATGGAACAAATCTTCCTCCAGATCCCTCGCCAAGGAGAGAGTCACGCTCACAACACCAAAACCCATAATCGCATCCCTAGAGTAGGGCCCGCCAGCTAAGGTTTCAGGAGATGGAGATGTTGTAAGATTTAGGGAAACGTACTCGGCCCTAGATCCAGCACAAGCATCCACAACAAAAGACTCATCAGCAAAGGTTTTAAGGGCTGGGTACTTGTGATCTGGGGGAGACAAGACAAAAGGAACTTGATGTCCAGAAGGCACACCTAAGACCAAAATCGGGTGTCGAGAGACAATAATCAAAAACTTCTCTTGGAAGTTAAATCGAGAGAAGAGAGGCAAAAACTTTGAATTCACGATGGCCACAGAAAGGCCAACGGAGAAAGAAACCCATGAAGAAAGAGGCTTCAATCGGGTTCCCAAGAGCTGCAGCACACCATTGGGAGGAGAAAATTCCAAAAATAGAGGAGAGCATCTCTCTCTAGTTTCTCACTCTAGCTCTTTCTTAACATGACTCTAATTTTGCTATCGAATCAATGCGTCGGCTATGAATCTATTTTTGCTATCGATTTCATGTGTTTTCAGTGAATTATTTGATGTTGTCGATTCCATACGTCAGCTATGACTCATATTTCAGTGATGATTTCAAGGTCTACAACGACTTAGTTTTTGCTGAGGATTTATGGATTACTAGTGACGTAGTGTTTTTGACAATTCCATGCGTCAGCCATGACTCTATTTTTGCTACTGATTCAATGCGTCGGTCATGAATTCATTGACGTTGTCGATCCCATACATCAGTTGTCACTCAGTTTTCACTAACGTTTTCTAGGTCTAGAGTCACTTAGTTTTCGCTGATGATTTCTGGGTAGTAGTGACGCGGTTTTCACCAGCGATTCCATACGTCAACGATGACTCTGTTTTCTATACTAATTTCATGCGTCCATTGTGAATTAGTTTTTGCTATCGATTCCATGCGTCATTTGTTACTCAATTTTAAATGATGATTTCTTGTTCTATAGTGACTTTGTTTTCGCCGACGATTTCTGCATCGGCAGTGACATAGTGTTTTGGACGATTCCATATATCACCTGTGACTATATTTTGGGAATCGATGTCAGGCGTCGGGTGGGAATTCATTTACGCTGTCGATTTCGTACGTCAGCTGTCACTCAGTTTTCAGTGATGATTTCTAGGTCTAGAGTCACTCAGTTTTCGCTGACGATTTCTGGTCAGCAGTGACACAGTTTTCACTAACGATTCCATGCGTCAACAATGACTCTGTTTTCTCTGTTGATTTCATGCGTCAACTGTGAATTTGTTTTCACTGTCTATTCCATGCGTCATCCATCACCAACAACAGTTCACGATTCCATGCGTCAGACATGACTCTAATGTTGCTATCAAATCCATACGTTGGCAATGACTCTGTTTTTGCTATCGATTTCATGCGCGGGCAGTGAATTATTTAACGCTTTCAATTCCATATGTCAGCTATGACTTAGATTTCAGTGATGATTTCAAGGTCTATAGCAACTCAGTTTTCGCTGATGATTTATGGATCACCAGTGACATAGTGTTTTTGACAATTCGATGCGTCAGCCATGACTCTATTTTTGCTACCAATTAGATGCGTTAGTCATGAATTCATTTACGCTGTCAATTCCATACATAAACTATCACTCATTTTTCACTAACGTTTTCTAGGTCTAGAGTCACTCAGTTTTCGTTGACAATTTCTAGGCAGCAGTGACGCGGTTTTCACCGGCAATTCCATGCATTAACAATGACTCTGTTTTCTCTAATAATTTCATGCGTCCATCATGAATTAGTTTTCGCTTTCGATTCCATGCGTCATCCGTCACTCAATTTTCAATGATGATTTCTCGTTCAACAATGACTCAGTTTTTGCCGACAACTTCTGCATCAACAATGACATAGTGTTTTTGATGATTCCATGCGTCATCCCTGACTATATTTTGGGAATCGATGTTAGGCGTCGGTCAGGAATTCATTTACGTTGTCGATTTGGCATGTCAGCTGTCACTCAATTTTCAGTGATGATTTCTAGGTCTTGAGTCACTCTGTTTTCGCTGACGATTTCTGGTCAGCAGAGACGTAGTTTTCAATAACGATTCCATGCGTCAAAAATGACTCTGTTTTCTCTGTTGATTTCATACGTCAACTGTGAATTTGTTTTCGCTGTCTATTCCATGCGTCATCCGTCACCAAATAATAGTTCACGATTCCATGCGTCAGAAATGACTCTAATTTTGCTATCGAATCAATGCGTCGGCCATGAATCTATTTTTGCTATCGATTTTATGTGTCTGTAGTGAATTATTTGATGTTGTCAATTCCATACGTCAGCTATGACTCATATTTCAGTGATGATTTCAAGGTTTACAACAACTCACTTTTCGCTGACGATTTATGGATCACTAGTGACGTAGTGTTTTTGACAATTCCATGCGTCAGCCATGAATCTATTTTTGCTACTGATTAGATGCGTCGGTCATGAATTCATTGATGTTGTCGATCCCATACATCAGTTGTCACTCAGTTTTCACTAATATTTTTTAGGTTTAGAGTCACTTAGTTTTTGCTGACGATTTCTAGGCAGTAGTGACGCGCTTTTCACCGGCGATTCCATGCATCAACGATGACTCTGTTTTCTATACTGATTTCATGCGTCCACCGTGAATTAGTTTTTCCTATCGATTCCATGCGTCATCTGTCACTCAATTTTCAATGATGATTTCTTGTTCTATAGTGACTTTGTTTTCGCCGACGATTTCTGCATCGGCAGTGACATAGTGTTTTTGATGATTCCATACATCACCCGTGACTATATTTTGGGAATCAATGTCAGGCATCGAGCGGGAATTCATTTACGCTGTCAATTCTATATGTCAGCTGTCACTTATTTTTCAGTGATGATTTCTAGGTCTACAGAGACTCTATTTTCGCTGACGATTTATGGATCAAGAGTGACATAACGTTTTTGACAATTCCATGCATGAGCCATGACTCTATTTTTGCTATCGATTGGATGTGTTGGTCATGAATTCATTGACGCTGTTGATTCCATACGTCAACTGTAACTCAGTTTTCAGTGACGATTTCAAGGTCTATAGTGACTCTGTTTTCGTTGATGATTTCTGGTCAGTAGTGACGCAGTTTTCACTAGCGATTCCATGTGTCAACGAGGACTCTGTTTTCTGTACTGATTTCATACGTCCACCATGAATTAGTTTTTGTTGTCGATTCCATGCGTCATCCATTGCTTGGTTGTCAAGAGATCAATCAATTTATCTAGGTCTTAAGGGTGCCATTGAACTAAATCATTAATGCGGACATTATGATTGTTTATTTGTTAGGGTTAGTTATACGGTGGATCCATTAATTAACCAATGTTAAGAAAAGATGAAAATTCAGAATATAAATTGAAGTTTTGTTTCAAGAATCAGTTCTAATTTCCATTGGTGGATGTGTGCTTGCGACCAAGGTTTGTTTTCTTGATAAATTTTGGTTTCAATTGACTTTGTTTGCTAGTTTAATTTCTTCCATAGTTTAGATCATCACAAATCAAAACCCCCCAATTGCATAATGTATAAAAAATCTGAACTAAATCTTCATTGTGGGATCGACCCCTTGCTTGCTCTATACCATCTTGTATGCTGTGTTTGAAGCTAGGGTAATTAATTTGTGCGACCGCGACATCGCAACAAATTTTGGCGTCGCTGCCGGGGAGGTAATTTTAGTTGATTCTTGTGCTTGTACTGTTATTTTTATTTGTTGTGATTCAAAAAAAAAAGAGACAAAATTTTTGCTTGCGGCGGTACTGTTCACTTACGACATCAGTACTGTTCAAAAAAGATTTTTTGGTGGAATTAGGTATTGGACTTTTGTTTCCTAAAGGGAAACAACATTCTGAACAGGCCTAGTGGCATTCCACTAGCCCCACCCTATTGAGGCCAAATTCCACTGTTTTCTAGTGTTTTTAGGCAGTTTTAATTTTCTAGCGTAGGATTTCGTACAATTTGCATTGTTTTCGATCTCTTGTGTGGTTGTTTCTTTTGAGTATTCTTGATAATTTATGCCAGCAACCCATTCTACTAACCAAAGTCAAGTGCAATTGGATCTCAAAATAGAAAAAACTTTACGCAAGTTACGAAAGGAAGCTCGCCTCAACACCATGGCTATTGCATGACAACAAACACTCAAGGAGCTTGCTACTCCTAACGTGGAAAATCAGCCATTGTGCATAAACACCGACAATAATGTAAACTTTGAGCTCAAATCTGGTTTTATACATTTGCTACCAACATTTAATGGTCTTGCAAGAGAAGATCCTCATACTCATCTCAAGAATTCCATATGGTTTGTATTGGCATGAAACTGAACGGAGTTGATGAAGAACAGGTTAAGTTAAAAGTTTTCCTTTTCTCTTTAAAAGGGGCAACAAAGGCATGGCTTTTCTCCATTCTCCTAGGTTCAATTGGAACTTGGAATGGCATGAAGAAGATCTTCCTTGAAAAGTATTTTCCAGCATCTCGAGTTGCCAACATAAGGAAAGAAATATGTGGGATTCGGCAATCTCATGGAGAGACACTCTCCGAATATTGGGAAAGATTTGAGCAATTCTGCATTTAATGTCCTCATCATCAAATACCCGATCACCTACTCATTCAATATTTCTATGAAGGATTGATGCCTACTGACCGTAGTATCATTGATGCTGCAAGTGGAGGGGCATATTGGTAAATAAGACACCCGAGCCTACACGCCAATTGATCTCAAACATGTCAGCTAACTCGAAACAGTTTGGCACCCGTGGAGACTTCACAAATAAATGAGTAAATGAGGTAAGTATTTCTAACCTTGAGAATAAAGTTAATGATCTTACTTCTCTTGTGCGTTTTTGGCTTGTGGCAATGTACAGCAGGTGAAAGTTTATAGCATATGCTCCTTTCAAGGACATGCTTCAGATATGTGCCCAACAATGCAAGAAGATTACATTGAACAAGCTAATGCAGTTGATGGAGCATTCAATGGATAGGCTCAGCGTAAGTATGATCCTTTTTCCTACACGTACATTCCTAGATGGAGAGATCATCCCAACCTACGGTATGGGAACCAGCCTCAACAAGGCAATCAAGGCTGACAATTCCATCCCCATGAATTTCAACCCCAACAGAATTATCAAGCAAGACAACCCCCTATATTCACAAACTCCAATGTTATGGGGTCGTCATCTAGTGATGATTTTTGTGAGATGATGAAAACTTTGGCTTCTAACACTGTGACCTTGCAACAAAATGTCATGTCTTTTCAACAGGAAACAAGGTTAAGTATTCACAACTTGGAGAAGCAAATGGGGCAAATAACTTCAAGTGTGGGGAAATTGGAAGCACAAATGAATGGAAAATTGCCCTCCCAAGCATTGAATCCAAAAGAGAATGTTAGTGCGATCATGCTGCGAAGTGGGAAAGAACTTGAAGAGAAAAGGTCGAAACAAATTGAGATGGAGGAAGAAGAAGAGATAGAAACTGAATTGAGTACAAAGAAGGAACATCCTCCTCCTCCACAAACTGAAACAAAGACCAACACTTCAAAGGTAACTCCTCAATCAATGACTTCCAGTTTTAAAACAATTCCACCCTTTCCTGTGAGTTCTTCTAGGTCAAAGAAAGAGGACAAAGAAAAAGAGATTTTAGAGATTTTCAAGAAAGTAGAACTCAACATTCATTTGCTTGATGCTATCAAGCAAATTCCCAAGTATGCCAAATTTTTGGAGTTGTGTACTACCAAGAGAGCTTTCAAACTGAAAGGTTATAAAATGGTAAGTATGAGTGAAGTTGTATCTATTGTTGTTCAAAAGAATATGCCTTTGAAGTAAAAAGACCCAAGTGCGTTTACTATCCCATGTGTTATTGGTAATGCTAGTTTCAAAATGGCCTTGTGCGATTTAGGTGCATCCATTAGTGTTATGCCCAAAAATGTTTATGATTCTCTTAGTCTTGAGCCTTTGAATAAAACTAGCATTGTAATACAATGACACGACCAAAAGATTGATGTCTTCTCCTAAGTGCAGGAGTGTCAAAGTAATAAATAACCCGACAAGACCGGGGTCGAACCACAGGGAGCTTAATTGTATGAATTATAAGCAGCAATAATACAACAATAATAGTAAAAATAATAACAACAACAACAACAACAACAACAACAACAACAACAATAACAATAATAATACTAGTAGTAGTAGTAGTAGTAATACTAATAATAGTAATAGTAATAGTAATAGTAATAGTAATAGTAATAGTAATACCAATAATACTATTAATAATGATAATAATAAAGAATAAGAAGAAGAAGAAG
>Ga0325414_1007425_pt1 | contig 11614 bp, 4 predicted proteins | sample PopdelMetagenome_8_FD_206183 | JGI IMG/M metagenome (GOLD analysis project Ga0325414, IMG submission 206183) | Populus deltoides microbial communities from Bellville, Georgia, United States - Leaf-PdKOR-R3 | ecosystem: Host-associated > Plants > Phyllosphere > Phylloplane/Leaf | place: USA... | reverse complement strand
AATCCACCTGGTTTTCTTGCCGAATCTTATCTACAGTTAAGAGAGTGATTTCGAGCATGATTCTACACTTTCTTGAAAGTGTTTCCACGTCATGGTCATGATAACTATACAATTCAATTTGGATGAATCTTGAATTAGTATGGTTATCAAGAATATGATACCATATGTGATCAACATTAAGTGCTGGCTATGGTGACTGCAAAGCAAATTTTCCCTTTGTTTTGAGATGCTTGGTTCCAAATTTCCAATATTGTGATGCTAGCTGCGCTAAAGGTTCGAGCCTCCGAGATACAAATATAGGAAGTAGATTATAAGAGAGAGACACATGAAAAGTGAAGAATATTATTTGTGGTGATAGGGAAATTCTGATACCAATTGTCAAAACTACTCATGGAGGATGGCGATCTTGCTCTCCAACTAATCAAATTCTTCAACATCTTCCTCACCCCAGACCATAAAAATCAGCCAGGGCTTGGAAACATATTAGGCATATTAATTATATAAAATATATAATAAGTTTTATATGGTTAGTGGGGTGTTTGAGAGTATGATAGAGATTGTTTTTTAAATGATTTTTTTTTTGAAAAAAATATAAAAAAAATATTTTTTAATACTAACCCATTAAAATTATTTAAAAACACTAAAAAAATAATTAAAAAAAAATGAAAACAAAACCTTAAGCCGCCTCCCTTCCTACATGTGTGTATAAATACACGCAGAGGTTGTATATAGACACATGATCCATTATTTTATACGTACACCTACATATAATGCCCAAATCCCTAATCATTCCATGCAGGGAACAATCTGCCTCTCAGAACCCAAGAATCCACCATGTCTGCCCAAACCCAGCTAATCCCAAATCCATTACACGTGTCCCCTCACACAGCCCAGCTCTCTCTCTCTCTATCTCTCTCTCGGTCCTTATCCTAGCCGTCTAACCAGCAGTATTTCCTTAGCACAACGCAAACTTTCTCTACCTTTGCAGCATACCTAGCTAGCTAGCTACGTACGTACAAAGTACCAGAAATGTGGGGCCCACTTTCCACCTGGAAGAGGACCACAAGCCGGGCGATCTTCCAAGATTCTTCTTCCTTCAAAATGAATTTGATGGTCTTGATGATATGATTACATATTCATGTCCATGTGATATCATGGGCTTGATGGCCTCAGAGTGTGGAGGGAGCACAAGGCTCCACTCCATAAATAGAGAAGGAGCAGAGCCCACATGGTTACATGGCTAATTATGGCTGGTTCTTCTGACTTGTTAGGGCGGCGTTCCGTACACTCCATCACATTCATTTTTCAATTTCGGATTGCATTTTGATCTTCACCAGAGCCCTATCAACCTTAGCTTGTGGGTTCGGTCATGCGGTTTGGATTTTTGCAAGTCCCAAGATGCATACCTTCATTCAAGTTATATGAATGTTAATCTCAACTTAAGAGTTGAATTTGTTCTTCAAAACATAATTGATGTCGTGGGGTATATTATTCTTTATCCAAGTTTTTGTTCTTTTGCAAACCATATGTTTCTCACTTACCACATGGAAATGAATAATTTTATAAAATATAAAATATATTATAAAATGATAAACATCATGGCCGGAGGTTGATTACAATGATTGGGGGGCTAAGGCTTAGATATACAAGTCGTGCTTCTCAATAAGGTATTCCCTCACGTTGTGCAATCCTAGCAAAGAATACATTTATAAAGTTAGGCACATGAACTAAATGAAACAACACTGGAGTTCATTGAGATTTATCTTGATGGATTGAAAAAATACAAATTAGATATAATAAAAAAAATCTTGATCTTAACCGTCTCAGTTAAAGTAGTCAATCCTAAAAAAAACTTTTAAAACTCCTCAGAAGAGTTTCTCATGGTCTTCAATCGTGCATTAGAGCTATAGGTTTCTTCTCTAGCACTAAAGAGCTCAGTACCCTTTAGATCTTCTTGGATGACTTTCATCTAAAAAATCTCCTGTTTCAGGGCGTTCATTTCGTTATAAGCTAGACAAAGTTGTTTTTTAATGAAGCTTGGATGAAAAACAATGTCTTGCGTGTTATTCTTTTTCAGTTCACTAAGACTACTCTCATTCGAGTTTCTCTATGCATTCGATCTATTTATAACTCATGATGTGTTTATATTTTCCACCTCTTCTTATCTATTATCTCCTCATTTGACATTTGTTGTGAGGAGAGATTCAAACTTATATATTTATTTTTGTCTTTAGATAGTGTTTGGCTCTGCGTTAGCTTCTGCTTTTTTTGTCAAACACAATAACATGATGTTTGGTTATTTTCAGCAGCTGTGTTTTGGTCATGGAATCCATGAAATTTTGATGTTTCACCTGCAGTTTTGCACAAGCAATTTTTTCCTGCTTTTCTTGCACTATTCATGTTCATTGTACTGTTCAATGAACAGTGCAAGAGAATTACACTGTTCACTTAAAAAATAGTGAACAGTTCAATGCTCTCGCATTGTTCACTTGCATTGCGTGAACTTAACTCTCTTTTTTTAATGTGTTAATTTTTTTAATATTTTTTTTAAAAATTAGTTTAGAGTGAATTTTATACCTGATAATATTTTATCTAATTTTATTATACTCTAAAATAATTATGGAAAATATATATTTTTTAAAATTATTTTATAACCTCAATTTTAAAAGCATTTTTAACCAAACACATTGAACTACTTTTTCTCCAACCTCAATTTCAACCACAGTTTTAACCAAACATCTATTTTTTCAAACCAACCTCAACTAAAAATACTTTTTATAAAACAATTTTTTCGAATCACAACCACAATAGCTACTGCAATACCAAACACACTCTTATTCTTTAATTGTTATTTCACTCCCTAATTTTTATTTTTATTTTTTAAAAATATGTTGGAGAAGAAGATGATAATCCTTATTCTTTCTTATAACCATTGCCAACCCTATACCCTGTAATATCATTTCCAATTGTTTGGTTCATGATTCTTCTTGAATTCATATATCAAAACTCTTTCCAGGGAGAGCAATACATAGTATGAGTTATCTGATATCAAAACTCTTCCTTAATGCTTAGTAAGAAACTTATCTCTCCAAACAAGTCATTGCTTAAATAATGTTAGGTTTTGAATTTTGATTAGAAATTCATCATTTAAAAATTGTTTTAGTGCCAACAAATAAGAATTTAATGATTTTTTCAATTATTAAAGTCAAAATAGTATTTCAAGGTTTTGATGTTGACATTGATAAATATTTTTTTATTAGTAAATGTGGTTCTTAAATTCAAAATCTCTTTAATTTTATATTTGAGGAAGAAAATATACCTAAGCAAGAATCTAAATTGATTTTCATTTTTCACTATAATATTTTATTTCATTATCTTTAAATTAAGATGTTATATCTACTTCTTTTATCAAATATGTCCAACATATCTTAATACAAGTAAAGAAAACATAAAAAACAACAATTATGACATTTAATTTCCAGTTTTTTCATTGACTACTTACATATGTTTTAAATTATGTAGCAAATTCTCTATCTTGTAATTAAAAAAATTGAGCTTTAATGGTATTTGAATTTTGAAATAAAAATAATTAATGTTGTCTGTAAAAAAAATTTACTAAATTGAGTCTGCATGAGAATATAAAAGAATATGGTTTAAAACTATACAATGATAAAATTGACTTACCAGATAAATAACATATATATATATATATATATATATATATATATATATATATATATTAAACGGACCTTTTTTAAGTGGATTCATCATTATAACATCTTTATGGTAAAACGTTTTTTTTTTATACTTCATATATGGATATCTATTTTTTTTTTTTTGGATTAAAAAGAACTTAAACTCTCAACCTCTTAAATTAGATAATCTTACCTATACAACCTTTCAGGTAAATTTTGATATATTCAAGAACGACCATGAATTACTTATAGATTTATATAGAATATTGATGATAACATTTATTAATAATGTAATTATCAATTAAAAATTTAAATTTCTATTAAAAATGAATTCACAATCAAATAATTAATTATCATTTCTACACAAATACAATGTAATGTTATCAAAATATGAACTAAAAAAATCTAATTAACAACAAATAATCGGTATCCAACTAATTATCCATTATTTTTTCAATTCAAATTTATTCAACCTAAATTAATACCTTTTAATTATTATCAATTCTATTAAAAATTCATTTCTCTAAATTTTCCTAAATTTTCAACTTAATAATAAAATTGATAAAATATAATTAATATCTATTACATTACTCATCACTTTTTTAATTATAACATATCTAAATTATAATATCAAATTCAATTTCATCGCAAGACGAAGAAATTCAATTTCCTCTAAATATTAAACAATAAAAAAAATTATATCATTATTTTTATCAGAAATTATCAACTTAATATTTATCGTACTAATTTCCACCAAAGTTATAAACGTGAAGATCTTGTTAGGTTATATTTTGTTTTTATTTATTTTTAAATAATAATTAATTAATTTTTAATTTTAAGAAACTGAATATTTATTCAAAATTATATTTTTAGATGTGGATTTACACATGTCATCATATAATTGGCTAAACGTTGATCAATCTAACATTACTGGCAAACAGAGAGGCGAAACAGAGTAACAAAAGGAATGACTTGTGCTATTCAACTAAAAAAAAACACTTGTATAGTTAGGCACATGGATTATAGATGTTTAAAAGAACAAAATTAATTGCTTCAAAAAATAATTAAGCATTAGTTAAACTTAAATTAACATCCCGAGATAGTATTATTTATTAAAAGAAGCTACCACATGGAGTCAGCTTTTTGATATTTCCAAATATGAAGAATCATATATAGGCAGATACATGCATGCATGCATGCATATACATACATCTACATATACCCTGCATGATTGCCCAAAGACTGCTCTTTTAATGTTCTTGATCGGGTGGACCAATTGGAATTGTTGAAGGTCACACCAGCATCACCTGGTGAGTCCGAACCCTAGCTAGCTACACCATGATCAGAAGATCATAACCATTGAAGTATAGCAGGCAAGAATTAAATGTGGAAGAAACACAGCGAACTGGTATGTGTATTTTTAATTGTTTTTTACAAAAGCAATGTTTTTTGTTCTTTTTATAAGAGATTTAAATGACAGTAATGATTTTTTGCTATTTTTGACAAAACTGACAGAGGGCTGCGTCCACCTGTTTTGCTCCTCTTAACATCTTCTCTACAGGACAATACCTTTTAGCTCCGACCAAGCCTGATGCAATCGGCTGAGTTTTCTCAGATCTTGATACGTGTTCGTGGGACCATGTGTATGATTCGGAGAGCTCTTTTATCTGCCCTTTCCACTCCACGCATCTCCTTCTGTGTTTACAGTGATGAAAGAGTGAGGATTTTTTAGGTTAATCATCAAACTACGATGCAGATAAAATCCAAGAAGAAAGGAGAAGGAAAATATGCTTTCATTTTCCCTCAAGTTTCTCTTTCTATCATACATGCACACTCACCACTCTTGCATCTTATCTTTGAAATCCATGATGCTTGTTGATTTTTAATTAAAATTCCTTAATTTGTAGTGTCACATGGCAACACCCTGGTTAATCAAAACCCTAAATCAATATTGGTGTGGAGAAGGTAAAAGTTAAAGCAGAGAGTTCCAAGGAAAAGCAAAGGGAAAGCTATTTTGATTTTCCACACCCATGCTTGACTAGCTCCAAGGACTATGAATCGACTTGGGTGGCTTGTGTTGGATCAGTTTGAGCAATGATCTCCTTCCATATGATTATTTATTTCTGTCCATATTATAGACTAGAGAAGGTGTAAATAAAGTAAAAAAAAAAAAAAACTAGCTAGCAAATAAATCACCCCACAGACAAGACAAATGACAAACCCAACAAACATCCATACAATTGCATAGACATGGCCATGTCCTTTTGGCATTTCACTCTGCTTCAAAGTTCACACTGCTACTTCTGTCCTCTCCCTCTCTCACTCTCTCTTCTTGTAAGAACACAACAAAACTCGTATCCAACATTCCTTTTCAATCTCAAACCCCAAATCCTCTGTTCATCATCTCCACAAGAAGCTATCTAGCTAGCTGCCTAGCTCTCACCACTCTTTATAAACCCATCTAATTCTTCTTATATATATATATAGGTCTAAGCTTCCAATGTAGCAGTGCCTTTTCTCTCTCTATATTATCATCAGTTACCTTTTCTCTTTTAAGACCCACCATTCTTTCATAACTCCCCTTCAAACTCATTTTTCTTTGATCTTTCTCGAACAAAAAAAACCTCTCAATGGCTACTTCACTTTCACTTTTTCTCATGCCTAGCGATGATAGAAAACAAGAGTCCACCCTGGCCATAAGTACCAAACCAGCTGAACCCACAAGAACTGCTACTACTACTCGGACCAGAAAGCCTACTGCCAACAAATGTCAAACTCGCAAGAAACAACCTCGAAGAGGTATGGGAGTAGCTCAACTTGAGAATTTAAGGATTCAAGAAAGATGGAAGGCAATTACTGAGACTAACAAAATTGGGTCTCTCAATCTCCAACCCACCAAGCAGCTGCACGTTTTTGACCCGTTTAATAATAATGATGATGATAATCAAATGGCGCAGTATGGTACTACAGTTAACCATGGTGTGCCAATGAGAAATAATGGTGTTGTTTTTAATGGGTTCTTGGGTTGGGATCACCAGGGAGGTGTGGTGGTTAAGAGGGTTGATGAGTTTAATGCAAATAATAATGGTGGGTTTGGGTGCCAGGTTTTGGTTAACCCGTACATGGTTGGATCAGCTCCGGTTCATCAGGCTGGGGCTCCAGCTCCAGCTCCTGCTGCTGCAGTACTGCTTGAGGCTTCGAAAGAGCTCTCTTCAATCCCAAAAGTAATGCAGCAGCAGAAGCAATATGAGCCTACTCGTTGTGATCTTTGCTTTAAGGTTTGTGTTTTCTAGGGTTCTTCATTTTCTTGATGCTATATGCACGGTTGCCTTTTTTTTCCCTGTTCGTTTCTTGAGGAATTATATAAGAAGGAAGTAAATTATAGGCTAACAAGATATTTTAGCAGTCTGGAATTTCAATCCTTTTAAACTCATTGTGATTAAAATCTTAAATTTTTACTATTTTACTTTCTATGGACAGATGGGAGGATTCAGTGCCAGAGCTGCAACGAGTGCTTTCTATGCCAAATATCACAACCACAACAACAACGAGGTAAATCTCCATCTTTCTTTCAAGTGGTATGTATAATATTTTGGAACCATGCTTCTTATAAATACTATATCTAATAATTGTGTTTTAATTTGTTTGAGTCTTGATTGGTCGGTAATTCATGTGGATTTTGTAGGGTGTAGAGGCGATGGAAGCACACAGGAAGGGTAATAACGCAATGGGTAGTAAAGTTATCATGGAATATGAACTTTTCCCTGGAAAAAATGGTAAAAGCACCTGTTTCAAGGATATGGAATTTCCTACTGCAGAAGCTTCAGTTGCAGTGGGTACTGGTGAAGCTTCTTGTGTCACAACTTATTCTGATTACAGTGCATCTGATGCATCTAATTCTATTGATTTGTCTCTGAAGCTTTCATGTTAGAACCAAGAAACATGTCTAGTTTTGGTTTTGATGTCTTTTCTTGATATATGTGTGATTGCCTGAACCTAAACACAGCTTATAATTTCCCTTTTGTTCTTAAACTAATTAATTAATAGCAATGCGAAAACAGTGCAGTACATACTCTTGCTTTATTTAATCTATCTCTGATCAGTGTCAGTGCTTTAACATTATTTCCCTGCTTTTATGATCTTGGCATTGTTTTTCACTTTTGCTTATGATCTATCTTGTTCCTTATCAAGAATTGAGAAACATAGCCACAAACGAATTGCTTATGATCTATTTTGCATTTCGAGGCATTTGTTCATTATAACAATACTATCATACAATTATGCAGTTGTCACACTGTGCTGGCTTGTTCTAGCTGTGTAATAAGGTGGGACAGACCATGATCTGTGTATATTTTGATCTGCTTAACTTCTAACGATTTCTACAATTAATGTTTACAATTGTCACATAGAAAACATTTAATTACAAATCTTGTTTTATATTAGATTTGTTGCACTTCAATATTGTATGAAGATAAATATTACACTTCTGTACGTATAACCTGCTAAAATGACTTCACAAAGGAGGCTCAAAACCCTAGCAAGTAGCATATATCTCTCTCTCTCACTTCTCTTTATTGTTTATGCTAGAAGATAGATGAGAGATTTCTCTTCTAAACATAGGTTACATCTTTTATGTGCTGAAACACAAGGAGGGCATCTCTGCATTACTGTTTATGGGAGTCAAGCAACTTTTAGGGTCTGCTTTGAAAAACGTGAAAAAGATAGATAAAAAGCAAGCTATAAAAAAGCTAGCCTTCCTTCCTCCTGGCAGACACATTGTGGTCACTGCTGCATATATATATGTGTGTGTGTGTGTGTGTGTGTTGTCAGGGAGTGGCTGCGGCCTGCGAGTGATTACAGACCCAGCTACAACAAAATATTTTAACCATAATACAAAATCTGCAAATGTACAGAGGATAGAAGCTCAGTGTATAAATATATTTGTTTGGTTAAAATAATAGATAAAGTTATTATTTAATAAAAAATATATTTAAAATGTTTGATTAAAATTAAAATTGGTATTGGTAATAAAATGATATAAATAATTAGTGAGAATTAATATATATTTATATATATAATTTACATATATAAAAACTTGGATCTTAGCAAATTTTTAACTTATATAAAAACCACCTAGCATTAATTTTTTGTTATTTTGGTTTGGATAACAAATTTAACAATAATAAAACACAGCTTAATAAAAAGAAGAGGAGTAACGTAGCAAAAGCATGTAGAAGACCCTATTTGTTTTTATATTTTAAAAAATTTAAATTTTATATATTTTTTGTTTTAAATTAATATTTTTTTTATGTTATCAAATTATTTTGATGCGTTGATATTAAAAATAATTTTTAAAAAATAATAAAAATATTATTTTGATACATTTCCGAGTGAAAAGTAACCGCAATCACATTCTCAAATATCTTTTTAGACACTGAGTTCGAAACTCATTTAATGATGGAGCTTATAAATAAAATTTTGTTTTATTTTATAACCAAACAAAATAAAATCATAATTAAATAAAAAAAATATCAAAAACACATAACCAAACATGCTTTTTAAGATTTTGGAAGCTTTTTTCCAATCACTACTAACCAGCATTTTCTTTTTCTTCCCATCTTTCTTGTAATTTCATTTAGGGCAAAAAGCCCTTTACACTAATTTCCTTTTATTTTTTTTCCTCTTTCGGCTAATTAATTTCCTCTTCAGTTTCTTTTATTTGTTGTGCTGCTTCAAACTTGTATGTTGATGTTGTAAAAGAGAAAAAAAAAAGCCTTTGAGTTGTTGCTACATCATTTTGTTTAATTAATTGTAAAGATATTTTTATACCAACTTATATTTTAATCAAAATTATTTTTTTTTCCAACACGATTTCTATTTTAAAAAATCATCTCTATCAACTTGATATATTTAAGAGAATTTAATAATTTTTTCTACCTATTATCTTGATACATTATTTTTTTTTAATTTAATGGTTTAATTTACCTTTATGATTTTGAGCCATGCACTAGTACGTACGTAGAAGCGTGAACATTGAAGAATGAAGATTTCCAGAAGTGTTTAATGTATTTTTTTTCCTTTTTAAATATGATCAATGTTGGATTTGCTGAACATAATTAATTAAATTTTATATATAAAATAAGTTTATTTATTAAAGAATACATTCGCCTGTCATACGAAAAGTCTCCCAACACATTCATGTGGCACTCAGAATAAGTTTTATGTGAATACCTCACCGCGTTCCAAATTATAACATAATATAAAAGGCAAAAACTCTAAAAATACCCCACAAAGTATAAAAAAATATAAAAGCTGGAGATCAATCAAGACGGGAAGGAAAATAGATCTGCATGGTTGATGTGCTAGGCAAAGCAGACTCCTTGAAGAGGTAGAAGTTCATGAATTTATTGCGGGGGAGGAAAAAGAATGCGATGGAGAAGATAAGATGTAGGGATGGACTTGGAGAGATTAGTGGAGAAAGAAAGGGGGGTTATGTTGGTTTACGTTAGTGTTAGATTATTAATTTATAGTCTCTTTTATCTTTTTCAAAGTGATGGTTGAACCAATTTGGTCCGGTTCAATTTCTTTTAGATATTTAAAACCGAAACCGAACCAATTTTTTTTGGGTTTTCTAATCAGTTAATTTAATTTTTTTTCTCGTTTTGATTTTTTTCGTTATTTTTTTGTTTTCTCAGTTTAATTAATTTTTCAGGTTTTTTGCTTATTCCTAACTACTATTGAACTCTTATTTTTATGAGAACTTATTGACATCAAGATTTGTCTTTTTAGTGGCATGATCTTTTCTTTGTCTCTCCTCTAAAATTTTCAACGAACTTATCTTTTATCTCTTAAAACTAAAAGGCTAAAAAATAAAAAAAATAAAGTTTGAGGATTAGAATAGAAAACTATAAATTCTTGAAAATTATTTAAAAGAAAATATTGAAAAATCAAGATACAAAGACTAAAGGAAAATTTGGACACAATACTATTCTGCTATAGTGTCGTGAATTGTGTGGTTGAGAATTAAGCTCCGAACTTCTGTTGGGCTAATCGTGGATCAAGTGTTGGGCTTATGGGACCGAGATTCACAAGCACTCCAAATACTTCGGTTGTTTGACTTTTGAGACCCATGAGTTTTTCCCATATCATCTTCCCTTGAATTTAATACTTTGGGTTGGAATTTCAATTTCAAAGTTATTATCATGGCTATATATAAATTTTACATTTCTTCTTGAATTAAATAATATTCTCTTTCTTTCTTATTTTTTCCCTTCAAATAATTTTGTATTTTGAATATAATAAAACATTTCGGTATATGATTTCTTGTATATGATAGTAATTTTTTAAAATATTTTTGTTAAAAAATATACCAAGATAATATTTTTTTTAAAATTTATTTTTTTTCTCAGCACATTTAAAAAATATAAAACAATAATTTTAAATAAAAAAATATAATTTTAAAAAATACAATTTTTATCGCGGTTACAAATACTACCATAACCTAGTTTAACCCCCCCCCCCAGAGCATATCTTAAAGAATCAATGTTTATAAGAATTTATTGAAAAATTTTAAATTTATACGAAAAAAACACAACTTCCATTAAGAGATTTATAGTCTCGATCATCCATGTGAGAATATTGAAATAATATATATATATATATATATATATATATATATATATATATATATATATATCTGTTAGATATCTTGTATTTGAAATGGTGATACAAATAGTCTAATTACCACCGCATTTTGGGTTCCATCTCTCCAAATCAAAATCAACCGAAAACAGCACTTGAGGGTCTAGCTGCTGTGGTCACTTGTGGACTTGTTCCGCTCCCCCTCCCGGGTTCGACCCTCTATGTGCACGCCTGTCACCCCCGCGGTGCCTTACCTGCTCCTGGGCTTGCAGGATGTC
>Ga0325414_1007424_pt1 | contig 11614 bp, 11 predicted proteins | sample PopdelMetagenome_8_FD_206183 | JGI IMG/M metagenome (GOLD analysis project Ga0325414, IMG submission 206183) | Populus deltoides microbial communities from Bellville, Georgia, United States - Leaf-PdKOR-R3 | ecosystem: Host-associated > Plants > Phyllosphere > Phylloplane/Leaf | place: USA... | reverse complement strand
AAATACTTGGCACTTTCATAGCACATACTGTATGGTATAACCGACACCTGAGCTATGAAAGTAACTTGATTTGTTGTTAACATAAGTTATAATCATGAATGCCTGACAACATTTACAAGTATTAGTATTATTCGAATAAGATAACTAATGTAATCATGTTAACAATTTATAATCTGATTGGAACCTTTTTTGTGTGTGGTTTCCAATTGAATAATAAGAGTTTATACTATACTTGTTTGAAATACCATTAGTAGATCCTCTAACCTTGACATTTTTTGTTATCATTGTTTAATCCTTACGTTAATCTTCCATTTCAAAGTTCTCATCAACTTCTTCTTCTTCTTAATCTTTATTATTATCATTATTAATAGTATTATTGGTATTATTATTATTATTACTACTATTACTATTACTATTACTGTTACTATTATTAGTATTACTACTACTACTAGTATTATGAGTATTGTTATTGTTGTTGTTGTTGTTGTTGTTATTGTTGTTCTTGTTATTGTTGTTACTATTATTGTTGCTTATAATTTATACAATTAACCTCCCTGTGGTTCGACCCCGGTCTTGCCGGGTTATTTATTACTTCGATACTCCTGCACTTGGGAGAAGACATCAATCTTTTGGTCGTGTCACAAAATAATCAAAAAGGATGAATTAAATAAATGCAATGAAAAAAAAGAAAGACACAATGATAGTGATCCTAAATCTTTAAAACCAAAAAAAAAAATTTCAACAAAACCTCCAGTTTTCACTTGAGTCTCTTACCTTGAAACCTATAAAAGCAGAAGGTCACCTCATTATGTTCCTTCACTAAACCAAATCATCCTTTTTCTAAAGAAAGATTTAAACCCTTGAGAATTGTAAGAAATTCAAAACAAAATTGCTTTAAGCTTACATCGGGTAAATTTCTATTTTTAAAATGTAAAAAAATCATTTAAGCCATGGATAGCCCAACTTTGAGCTAACACTTTTTTTTGCAACCATTACCTTGTCAATTCTCAACCAAAAAATACATAAAAGATGCAACTTAGTGATGAGTGACTTGTGTTAGGGTTACGATAAAAAAAAAACACTTTCTAAATTACATCTCAGAGTTTCTTTGCAACAATTAGACTTAAATTGAAATGATTCTTGAAATTTACAAATTGATTCCAAAACAATAAAGATTTTTTAAAAAAAGGTTATTGACCAAGTCTGCAAAGTCCTTTACAGAATGACATTGACATTTTTTATAAGTCATCCTTGAAAAGATGAGCAGCTGAGAATGGCAATGTAATGGACCTTAAGATGGATAACAAACAATATTCCGATCACCTAGGGGCAATTTAAAATGGTCATTGATAATAGATGATTTGATGAAATCCTTCAGAAAATGAGAGTTTAAAGCATAACTTCATTAAAATAAATAATGAGTGGGCAATAATACAAGAACACCATAATTAGAAGGCATAATAGGACTAGGAGGGCAACAACGCAACTAAAAATGTTTCTTATTTCTTAAAGAATGGTCAATTGAGCAGAGTTTCATTTATTACCTAAAGGTCCAGGCTGTGTGACAAAGAGACAGTCAAATACATTGATCATACTAGCGAAACTCGATTAGGTTGAAGAGTTAAACCGAGCGACCAAGAGGCCAGATTGGTAATACAACCCTTTCCACCAATCAAAAGATGATTTGCTAGAAAGGGGGATTATATTTCAAACTAGGTAAATATACATGCATAACATTTAAAGCATTATATAATTTTTTGCATAGGAATTGATCAAGAAAAATCCTTAATGAAGTTCAGCAAGACTCTGAAAAATTATAACTCGGCAAGGTTCTAAGCCTAGTAAGGCTCCAACAATTAAAAACCAGCAAGTTTTTAACAAATAAAAAGTCCAGCATGACTCAGGCAAATTAGAACTCAACAAGGTTCTAAGCCCAACAAGGCTCCAATTATTGAAAAACTCACCAAGGTTTTGACAATGAAAAAGTCTAGCAAGACTCCAGCAAATTAAAACTCAGCAAGGCTTCAATGATTAAAAAATCTATAATGAGCTATGGTAGTAAAACATGAGTCCCTTTTATTAGAATCACTGGTTACATTGGGTATGATCTTGCATTGGTAACAAGATAGCTTGGTAGAATACAATATGTGTTAAAAAAACCTTAGGTTTAGTTGATTTCATTGGATCATTCAAAAATTAGTTATTATTAGAGGAGCTTTAATATATTAGACAAGATTGGGGAAGACTTCTTATGGTAAAGAAAAATGAAGAAAGTGAGGTTGAATAATTATTTAGGCAAGATTACGCCATCTGGAGAAATGACGGGTTTTCTAGAATAATTGAATTGATGGCTCCTAGAAACCTAGAAATAGAACAGTTACAAGCAACTAAAGATAGTCTAAAAAGAAAAAGGATTGACAATAAGAAAGAGTTGAGAGAGCAATTAGAAAAGTGCAGAATTAACCTTTACAACAGTAAGGGGAATCAATAGCTTCTAGAAAAAAAAAAAACTGGAAGAAGAAGAGGATAAGATGAAATGTTTTTGAATTAGTAGCTAAAAGAAAATGATGAATAGTTAGTGACCTTGGCAAAAGATCTTAAGGCAATAAAAAAAATGGCAAGGGCTAAGATGGTCGAAAAAGAAGCTAAAGGGATTCAAGATGAGTTGGGAATTTGAATAGCCAAGCATGATGAACTGATCAACAAATATGTACAAATAGAGAAAGAAAGGGCCAACATCAAGAATTCAGCTACGAGTATAATGAGTACTAAAAAAGGAAAAAGACAACCTTAAAAAGAAATTAGACACTAAGAAATAGAAAAATCATTTAGTCAAAATTGACATAGAAGAAGAAAGAATGATTCGAGCCCAATATATAGCACAATTAAAGGAAGAAAGGAGTGTTGAATTTGATATGAAAAACTACAAGAAAATAGTTAAGTCTTTAAAAGAATAGCTCATGGTGTTACGATTTGAGCTAGAAATTCAAGAGGAAGAATTGATAGTGCTAAGAGGTCAATGCTTTAAAATGGAAAATGAATTGAAGAGATCCAAGCAAGAGCATCAATAATGTAAAGATTACATCAACAGTGTTGAGTTTCAAATTAACTCTAAAATAGTTGAGCTTGACATTGAAAATGAAGAGCTGCAAAGAACGATGGCTAAAGTAACCTATCTAAAAAGAACGATACGAATGCTTCAAAGAAACAATAAGGCTTTAGCTTTCATTAATGGTGCCCTAATTACTGATAACACTTTATTCTATGACAAGATAAGACAAATGACAAGGCAGGTTAAGCAAGCAACCAATCAAGTCGAGAGATTAGAATAGTAGGCTACCCGAGTTAGTAACGATGCAATGAAGTGCCGAGAGCACTTGGATACAATCACAGCTTTTATTAGAAATATAGTTAATAGATGGAATGTTTTCTTTGAGTAGTGATGTATAGGTTTTTTTTTCCTTTCTTTAAGTTTGAATTATCAAAAGTGTATGAACTCTTTTTATTATATGTAATGAAAGGGTCATGACTCAGATTTTCTCTTATCTAATATGTTTAAAATTCAATCATGATAATAGTTTGGCAAAATACTTCACAAAAATAAGTCAGATTCAGAAATCTTACCTAAAATTAAAAAAATGGAAGTTGTGAATCAAGTTCAAAAAAGTTAATCCATATCCAATATAAACATACATAAGCATCAATATGTAAACATTTTAGAGTTTTACCTGTCATGTATGCATATTCAAGAGTGAAATATAGGCCCCCCTTTTAAGCAAATTTATAACATAAGATCTAAAAAGAAGTTAATGAAGAATGAAGAGCATGCATGCTTGGAAGCTAAACATCAAAAGAAGATAAAGAGCTTAGACAAAGTATCTTTACCACACTCAATTTTAGTGTTGGTAGTTTTTAAAAATAGTCTTCCAAACAAGATAGGCATGTTGGTGTTTAAGGGGTCACATTCCATATCAAGAATATAAAAGTCGTATGGAATAACCAAACTATTAATCTTGACTAGTACATCTTCTATCACACTAAGTGAATAAACAAAATTACAATCTATAAGTTGTATTACAACACTAGTTTTAATTAAAGAATCAAGACTAAGAGAATCATAAACATGTTTAGGCATAACACTAATGGATGCACCCAAATCGCATAAAGACTTTTTAAAGCTAGCATTACTAATAACATATGGGATAGTAAACACACCTGGTCTTCTTGTTTTAAAGGCAAATTCTTATGAACAATAGTAGATACAACTTCACCCATATTACCGTTTTGTAGCCTTTTAGCTTATAAGCAATTTTGGTAGTACACAACTCCTTCAAGAATTTCACATATTTGAAAATTTGCTTGATAGCATCAATCAAAGGAATTGTTGAGTTTCACTTTCTTGAAAACCTATAAAATCTCTTTTTCTTTGTCCTCTTTCTTAGACCTAGAAGTATTCGAAGGAAAATGAGAGATTTTCTTGAAAATGGAATTCATTCAATTAGGGCTTACCTTTGAAGTATTGGTGGTTGTTTCGGTCTATACAGGAGTAGGCTATTTCTTATTTATATTCATTTCAGTTTCTATCTCCTCTTCTTCCTTCATCTCAATTTGTTTGGACCTTTACTCTTCAAGTTCTTTCTCACTTCGCAACGTGATTGCACTAACATTCTCTTTTGGATTCAATGCTTGAGAGGGCAATTTTTCATTGACTTGTGCTTCTAATTTCCTTACACTTGAAGTTACTTGCTCTATTTGCTTCTCTAAGTTATGAATACATTACCTTGTTTCCTATTGAAAAGACATGGATTGTTTTTATAAAGTCATTGTGTTAAAAGTTAAGGTTTTCATAATCTCACAAAGATCATCACTTGATGAACCCATATCATTGAGATTTATAAGAGCAGGGGCTTATCTCACTTAATAATTCTGTTAGGGCTAAAAATCCATTGGGGTGGAACTGTCGGCCTTGATTGCCTTATTGTTGCAGGATCCCATAGCATAAGTTCAGGTGATATCTCCATCCGGGATTGTACGTGTTAGAAAAGAATCATCTTTATGCTAGGTATTGTTATTGAATGCTCCATCAACTATATTAGCGTGTTTAATGTAGTCTTCTTGCATTGTTGGGCATATATATGAAGCACGACCTTGTAACGAGCATATGCTATAAATTTTCACTTGTTGTATATTTCTATAAGACAAAGAACGCACAAGAGAAGTAAGATCATTAACTTTATTCTCAAGGTTAACAATACTTACCTTGTTTGCTTGGGAAGTCTCCACGCGTGCCAAATTATTTCGAGTTGGCTACTACATTTGAGATCAATTGACGTGCAACCTCAAGTGTTTTATCTACCAATGCTCCTCCACATCAATGATACTTCAGTTAGTAGGCATCAATTTTTCATAGAATTATTGAATGAGTAGTTGATCGGGTATTTGATGATGAGCACATTGAATGCACCGTTGCTTAAATCTTTTCCAATATTCAGAGAGTGTTTTCCCATGAGATTTCTGAATCCCATATATTACCTTCCTTATTTTGGCAACTTAAGACGCTGAGAAATACTTCTTAAGGAAAAAAAATTCATGCCATTCCGAGTTCCAATGGAACCGAGAAGGATGGAGAAAAGTCATGATTTTGTTGCCCCTTTAAAAAAAAACAAGAAAGCTTTCAACTTAACTTGTTCTTCATCAACTCCATGCAGTTTCATCTTAACCCAAATCATGTGGAATTCCTTGAGATGAGTATGAAGGTCTTCTCTGGCAAGTCCATTAAATATTGGCAAGTGTATAAACCCAAACTTGAGCTTGAAGTTAACATTGTTGTCAATGTTTATGCACAATGGTTGATTCTCCATGTTGGGAGCAACGAGCTCATTGAGTATTTATTGTCATGTAACAACCATGGTGTTGATGTGGCCTTCCTTTCATAACTTGTGTAAAGTGTTTTTTATTTGGAGATCTACCTGCACTTTTGCTTGGTTAGTAGATCAAGTTACAGGCATAAATAGTTAAGAAAGCTCTAATAAACTAAAAATAAATCAATCAAGAAAGATTTAAAATAGTGAAAGTAAATGAAAATTCAATGCTAAAACACAAAAATGCCTAAAAAACCCTAGAAAACAATGTAATATAGCCTCAAAAGGGTGGGGCAAGTGGCCAAAGACAAACTAGTCTTGCTCAGAACATTGTTTTCCTTTAGGAAACTAAATGTCAAAGCTTAATTCTACCAAAAAATTCATTTTAAATAGGGCGAATAATAACTTTTTTTAAGAACGAAATAAATAACGATCACAACACAAGAATCAACTAGAATCACTTCCCCGACAATGGAGCTAAAATTTGTTGCGATGTCACAATCACACAAATTAATTACCCAAGTTTAAACAAATAAGATAGTATAAAGCAAGCAAGGGGTCAATCCCGCGAGGAAGATCTAGTTTGGGTCTTTATGCTAAATGATTCAAAGATGGAGGGGGTTTTGAGATTATCTAAGCTATGATAGGATAAACAAAATAAAGTAATCAAACTAAATTAAATAAATTGAAATTATTAAGAGAAAAACTTTGGTCTCAAGTAAACATGCACCGACAAAAATCAAAATTGATCATTGAAACGATACATCAATTTATATTCAAAATATTTATCTTTTCTTAAAATTAGATAGTTAACCAATCCATATTATAACCAACCCTAACCATTAAACAACTACAATGTCTGCGCTTGTAATTTAATTTAATGGCAACCTTAAGAACTAGATAAGTTGGTAAATCTAGACAGCACAACTGTCAGTAGTACATGTTCAATATAAATCCGTCATAATTATTAAACTTAGTCACTTCACAAGTTAAATATCACAACTCTGGTTTTGATAACAAACTTAGCAATAAATATATAGAATAATAATTTAGAGTCCACTCTAACAATCAAACTAAATAATCATAAGAAATAAGCATAGGAAAACATTCATATTCATCATATAATCTAAAAAGAAAAGATAAAGTAAATCTCACAGTTTTTGAAATTTGAAGGCTTCTATATCCTTTCAACCAAGAAAAATAACTTAACCTTGCATGACTATAAAAAAAACTAAGAAAGAGAAAAGATGAAAACATAATTTTGGGTGTAGAAAAAAAGTGAGTTTTTTCTTCTTCTTTTTGGCTGCCCCCTTCTTCACCTCTCTCTTTCCTTTTTATCAGATAAAAAAACCATAATACCCACCTTCCTACTAGTTCATTTTTATCAGGAAATAAAAAAAAAAAACATGAGTCATTTCCAAAGTAGACAATCTTTATTTAAGTAATACATTAACTACTTTTCTATAAAGAAAAAAAAATAGTTTTGCATGAAATCTTCAAGCTTTGATGGACTTAGTGAAGTTAATTTGCCCATGTAAAGGCCTTTTACATATAAAGAAATAATTTCCATGCCAATTTGGATGCTTGGAAACTAAATTGGACTTGTTTCTTCAAAAAACATGTTTGTTGACAGAACTTATGGGTTGTCTTAGAAAAATCTTGTCTCTCATATATCAGCTTTTTTTTATACTAAACTTTTATAGGTTGATAGGTCTTCGAGTCAGGAATCCAATAAACTTGAGTTTGCAACAAACAGACTTTTTTATCTCAAGATTTTCAAGTCGGAATGGTCAAAAGTCAAAACTGACAGAATACGAGACTTGTCTTTGAAGCTATGATTTCCATGCTCTTTCTTTCTTTCTTTCTTTCTTTTTCTTGCCATATATGGATATAAATGTATGAATGTTTGGTCAAATCTGTCAATATTCGACACAGACTGGAACATGATCTGAATTTTATCTTCAAATTTCTTCTTTTCGAATCTTACATCTAAAAGTGCTTTTAAAGCATAAAACAAAAAATATCAAGGCATTTTATATATAAAATATGGGCAAAATACTAGGTACATATGAGTAAAACTATCGAATAATATAATTGTTTCAAAACCAAATAATTAATCCTATACTTTCTATTTAGTTACCCACGCCTTATAATATGAAACATCATACTCAAAATCTCAATGTATAGTACCTTAATTGGTCATAATTTTAATACTTAATTGAATTGGATAATGTTCAACATCACATTAGCAATAAGATCTAAGTCAATTTGATAGTGTCCTTATATAATCATTAGGTTGAAACATACGTATGGTTCTTATAATTTTGAGACTTCAAATGAATCAGAATTCTTTGATACTCCCATGCAAATAGTATTAACATCTTGGTTCATGCATACTGCTTATTTATAGTAATTAATTTAGACTTGGTTTCAAAGGTTTGTCCAACCTCTAACTCGGTAGTTAAGCTTGAATTCCTACAACTCAAAGCTTTTTCATTATATATCATTTGAGTAGACCCACTAACATCCTCAAATTTAGGAATGGAAGGTCCTATGAATTGGCTTATTAGATTAACTAACTCATATTTCCTTAATTATATCATCGATATGACGATCATCTTCCTCATCACTTGGTTTAGAGTCATCATAATAATATGTATGTAAATCCCGAGATAATCAAGGTTGGATTAAATTAAAGAAAATAAACTAAACTAAAAAGAAATGGGGGCAAAACAAATACACTTAAAGAAAATGGGGCCTAAATGCAAATAAAAATAATTATAGAGCATAAATACTACTCTTCTTACCAAAAACAAATCTGCAACTATCGTGAAGAAAGAAAAGAGGGAGTTTTGGTATCTATTTTTACAGATTAAGAGAGAAACACCAAATTTCAAGAACTCATCCAAGATTAAGGGTTATAAGTAAAAATAAACACTAGTGGGCAAGGGATTAACAAGAAAAATTAAACAAGAAGAGAAGAGAAGAGGGGAGGGTCGGCTGTCATTAGAAAAAAAGAGAGGGATCGAGACCTTAATTCGTATCGGGTAAAATATTCTAAACATGGTCTTATGAGTTGTTTTAAAGTCGATTATGAATTGATGCCTAGATGTTAAATTATAGATTTGAGTTCTATAACTCCAGATATAGTTAAAAATCTGAGGAGATGTCAGACAGTAACAGTTGGACAGTACCAGTCTAAGTGTTTGTTAAGGAGTGATTTTTACTATATTAGAGACAGAACTGGGTTCTCCTTAAATATAGAACTTGTAGCCTCATGTCTTAGCTTTCCAAAAACACTAATTTTGCTTGAATAGGAGTTCTATAACTCCAGATATTGTTAAAAATCTGAGGAGAGGTCAGACAGTAACAATTCAAAAACGAGACAGTAATAGTTGGACAGTAACAGTCCAAGTGTTTGTTGACGAGCCATTTTGACTATCTTAGAGGTAGAACTGGGTTCTCCTTAAATCATATAACTTGTAGCCTCATGTCTTAGCTTTCCAACGACACTAATTTTGCTTGAATCGAAATTCTATAACTTCAAATATAGTTAAAAATCTGAGAAGAGGTCAGACAGTAACAATTCAAAAACCAGACAGTAACAGTCCAAGTGTTTGTTGATGAGCAATTTTGACTATTTTAGAGGCAAACTAGGTTCTCCTTTATTTAGAGAACTTGTAGCCTTATGTCTTAACTTTCCAACGACACTAATTTTTCTTGAATCGGAGTTCTATAATTCCAGATATAGTTAAAAATCTGAGGAGAGGTCAGACAGTAACAATTCAAAAACGAGACAGTAACAGTTGGATAGTAACAGTCCAAGTGTTTGTTGATGAGCGATTTTGACTATATTAGAGATAGAACTGGGTTTTCCTTAAACATAGAACTTGTAGCCTCATGTCTTAGCTTTCCAACGACACTAATTTTGCTTAAATCAGAGTTCTATAACTCTAGATATAGTTAAAAATCTGAGGAGAGGTCAGACAGTAACAGTTGGACAGTAACAGTCCAAGTGTTTGTTGACGAGCCATTTTGACTATCTTAGAGGTAGAACTGGGTTCTCCTTAAATCATATAACTTGTAGCCTCATGTCTTAGCTTTCCAACGACACTAATTTTGCTTGAATCAGAGTTCTATAACTTCAAATATAGTTAAAAGTCTGAGGAGAGGTTAGACAGTAACAGTTCAAAAACAAAACAGTAACAGTTCAAGTGTTTGTTGATGAGCGATTTTGACTATTTTAGAGGCAAACTAGGTTCTCCTTTATTTTAGAGAACTTGTAGCCTCATGTCTTAACTTTCCAACGACACTAATTTTGCTTGAATTGGAGTTCTATAACTCTAGATATAGTTAAAAACTTGAGGAGAGGTCAGACAGTAATAGTTCAAAAATGAGACAGTAACAGCTGGACAATGACAGTCCAAATATAAAGAAAGGAATGATAACTAGGGTTGGACAAAGAACAATAATAATAACGAGTGAAATGAGAAAAATATAAAATATTAAGAAATGACTAAAAGAAAGACTTATTGGTTATTGATATGGTTATTATAAAACATATCCTGAGTGAGGAAAATTTATGAGATAAACCTGTGATTTGCAGGAGGGACCACAGGCGTGGTGCAACAGCAGCAACAAGGGAGCACGAGTAGAGCTTCTATTGCAGGTAGGTGAATCACACCTTTACCTTTTAGGTAAATTCCATGTTTTAATATATTTTACTGATGTGAAATGTGAATTACTGAATGTATGTGTACTCAAAGAGAAAGGTTGTTGTATGAATTGCTAAGTGATGAAATTATCACTGACAAATGAAATATGAGAAGTATGATTTGAGGCGTAAACTAGCATACATTTAGTGTATGTTAGGATCCCGGGCAAGGGGATCACCATGTTTGGACTAACATACATTTAGTGTATGTTAGGATCTCGTTTTGATTAGCATACATTTAGTGTATGTTAGAATCCCGGGTAAGGGAATTATCATGTTTTGGCTAGCATACATTTAATGTATGTTAGGATCCCGGGTAAGGGGATTACCATGTATTGACTAGCATACATTTAGTGTATGTTAGGATCCCGGGTAAGGGGATCACCTTGCATCGACTCCTATAGGATGATGATGATGATACCAATGAAAGGGGTATCGGTAATGGGTTAAACAAAGATAATCATGTTTGATCTTATAAAGTCTGGAATTGAGGTTAATACTGAAAGAGGAAACAATTATTAATAGTTTGAATAAGGAAGAGATTCTAATGAAAACCAGAAAGGAGAAGTGAACAAAATATGAATGCATGTTACCCTGTTGAAATTGTTTGATATTTATGTTGTTATTTTTATGTGATATTCATCTTTCAATAATATGTATTTTGTTTCAGGAACATCACATGCTCGACAGGAGTAGATCCTAGCTTATGTTTCCTTTTGTAATTTAGGTTATAGGGGGTATACCCTTATATTTTGTAAACATGAAAATATTTGTATAACTTAATTTGTATAATTAATGTTTAAACTTGATTGAATGAACTTAATCTATGTAGTTCATGTAACTATTTTTCATATCTAAGTATTTACTTTTTATCCATCCATACTGATATTTTGTTATATAATATATATATCATGAATATTATGGGTAATAGGTGTGAGAATATTGTGGAAATTAAAACCCATAATGATTGGGTCGGGATTAAGTTATGAGATGCGAGTTATTAGAAGTGTAAACATGTTACATATCGATAACTTGGGAC
>Ga0325414_1007422_pt1 | contig 11619 bp, 5 predicted proteins | sample PopdelMetagenome_8_FD_206183 | JGI IMG/M metagenome (GOLD analysis project Ga0325414, IMG submission 206183) | Populus deltoides microbial communities from Bellville, Georgia, United States - Leaf-PdKOR-R3 | ecosystem: Host-associated > Plants > Phyllosphere > Phylloplane/Leaf | place: USA... | reverse complement strand
CTATCACTTCATGCGACACAAAAACTCCCAAATTCAATCCATAACAGTCACGTATCTAACAGCATGAATTTTTCATTCATCATTTATTACTACATTTCCCCAAAATGTCATTCATTTTCTCCTGTCTACTAAAACCAAACTAACCTAAATGAAAAAAATGTATAATAAAAAACCTAATCAAGCCGCATTCAAAACACAGAAAAACAGTGCCGATAACCACTAAAAACACCCGACAAAAAAAATAAAAAATAAAAAATAAAAATTTAAACAAAACCCACAAAAATAATAATAATGGAAACAGTAAAAGAGAGCACGTACAGTGAGTTTCTCAATGAGGCAATCATCAGAAGCACCAAAATCACAGACATAACCAGGAAGACAACTGCTATCATGGGCTTTGTCTGTGATCTTGTTCGACGTGGTTTCTTGCAAGGGAATCTCAACAACAGGCAAGGGCTTAAAAGAAGGAGGAGAAGAAGAAAGAAGAGGAAATGTAAAACCAATATAAGAAAGTAAAAATTGAGCCATAGAAGGAGTCCCTCTTAATATCTGTAAAAAGAACTTCATTACAAACCCTAACCCATTCATCATCCCTTTCCATACTTCGTTCACTGATCTAGACGCACACACTTCTCCTCCTTGTTTCCCTCCTCCTCCTATTTCCTCCATCATTGCCAACCCACAATTTTCTCGTTCTGATTTTGTCTTAACAAGTCAGACAGAAAAAAAATAATTTAAAGACACTGGCCGAGACTATGTTGTCTTTCTAATTTATGGGCGTGTCGTTTGGAAGATAGTTTGTGTCGGTTGGGTAATGGAGGGATGGTGGTGTCGGCGGCGTCAGTGGGGGTTGAGTATGGTGGGCTGGAGACGACTTCTCGGCTTTCGTTGCCTGGACTAGAAGTTTGGTTAAGGCGGAGAGGAGAGTCTACGATAAATTGAATTGAATCGGGGCATTTTCAAGAACAAGTTTTAAATTTCAAATTTGTTTAAAAAAAGAAAAAAGAAAAAAGAAAAGTTCAGCTCATTATTTTGCTAACTACATATTAGTACCCCGCTTTCCAATTTGATTTCAATTTGATTCGGATGATTTAAAATTTCTAATTCTATTTTTTGATTTGGTTGATTTAAACAGGACACTTTATCACTTCCAAAGAGACAGCAAAATGAGAATTTAGTCGTAAGAGGCGCTGTACGTGCTGTTCAAAGAGCGCAAATGACTTTTACACGCTGTCACATGAGTTGGACAGGCAAGTTATTTTTATATATATATACTTAGTTAAATATCAATTGCCTTTGATCTGATATAATAATAATGAAAAAAAACCACTGTAAAAGGATGAAAAAGCTCCTTTAACACCAATTATATATAAAAAAATTTAAGAATATTCTGATTAATTTAATAATAATAATTAATAGACTTTATAAAAAGATTTTAATACCCCTAATAATATGTTTTAAGCTTTTTAATTGGAAAAGTAAAATTATAAAAATACGGTGAATAATGTTTTCACTCATGGTCTATGGTGTTTTTTCAAGTGGTGGTAATTTTAGTTAATAGCGTAGTTTTTAAACCTGCGGGACAGGGTCTTATCATCGAAGTTTAAGGCTGGAATAACTTGAAATTCCATTGATCATTAGAAAATGAAGGATTAAGATCTAAATTTTTTAAAAAGAAATTGAAGAAGTTGGAGCAGTTATTTTAAAGAACATAACTGACGGAATCATGCAAAAACCAGTGTAGGAAGTGCAAGATTTGAAACTCTATCGCTCAACTGCTCAAGCGCAAATGGCATGAACCAGGCGGTAGATATTTGCAATTTTGAAGTTACAGCCACCATCAAGTTATGAAGTCAATAACAATAGCAGATGCTCACTAATTTGGTTTATTTAATTTACTAAAACTAATATTAACGCAACACGTGGGAAGACAAACAGTAAAACAGAGCGCGCCAATAGCAAAATAACCTTAATTGCGTCAAACGAACTCCCTCTGCCTATTTTCTCCTTTGGTTTCGCTTTTCACGTTTACATGTGTTGTCTTCGTATCATCCTCCCTTCCATCCCCTGTCTCTCTTTCATGCTCTTACCGTACAAAAATCCCTATAATTTCTTAAAATTATCCAATAAATAAATAATATATATATATTTTTAGATCTTTGTAGTTAATTGTCCATGGAAATGACTTCAAGCCCACGAACCGTAGAGGAGATCTTCAAAGATTTCAGTGCTAGAAGAGCTGCTGTCGTCCGTGCTTTAACTTATGGTAATTTAATTTTTAGTTCTTTCTGTTTTTTCTTTCCTTTCCTTTCCTTTAAATCTTGAATCTTTTTATAAATATGATCGTGGGTTTTTTTTACGTTTTCTTTTATTGTTTTCAGATGTGGATGGTTTTTATGGACTCTGTGATCCAGGTAATGTGTAGTGGTGTAAATGTAGATTTGAATCATTATTGATTTTTTTTCTTCTTGTGGAATCTTGGTTCTAGTTTAGGGTGAAATTCAGAGAAATTGTTTGGTTCTCGAGAAACTATGAGGTGGAGTGATTTGAAGTTTTGCACGTGATCTCCGCTGCTGTATTTTTTAGGATTAGTGGGTTTTATTTCAGAATTTGTGGTAGATTTTATGAAAATTTAAGCTTTGAAAGTGGAAATTGAGGGCATCACTGTTGAAACTTCAATGTTTTGTTGACTCTGTAAACAGAAAATTGAAATTAAAATGGATATTAAAAACCGGAAGAAGAGAATTTGAAATAACTAGTACTTGTAAATTGGTAATGTTTTTATTTATGAAGAAACAAGAATTGTAAGATTTGCATTTTGCTGTTGCTCTGCTTTTCCTCTGATTTCTCAAGGAATATTAGCTTTACTCTTTTTTTTTTTTTTTTTCCTTTTTTTGGTGTTAGATAAGGAGAATTTGTGTCTATATGGACATCCAAATGAAACATGGGAAGTAACCCTGCCAGCAGAGGAAGTTCCACCAGAGCTTCCTGAACCTGCCCTTGGAATTAATTTTGCTAGAGATGGAATGAACAGAAAAGACTGGCTTTCACTGGTTGCCGTGCATAGTGATTCATGGTTGCTTTCTGTGGCTTTCTATCTTGGTGCTCGTCTTAATCGGAATGAAAGGTAATTTAGTGCACAATTGCAGGGACATGTGGTATTCTCATTCTAGTACGTTTTTCTTTTGTTATTCGTTCTCCAATTTTGATGTGATTAAAATGTTGATGAAGTTAGGAAAGTTAACCTTGGGAAAATTTACATCAGATTTGTTGGATGATTAAATAGATGGTACCACCATGTCCCACCAATCAATGACCCAATCATCTTTCTTAATTGCCTTCCAGTTGGTGAGATTTAGAATCATGGTAGCGTTATCAATTGGTTTGCTTGAACAAGATTTATTACATATATTGGATCTTCTTGATAATATCCTCATTTTTTAACAGTTATTCCTTTACAAAGGGCAATTTATGAAATTGTTTGTTATTTTTTAGCACCTTATAAAATCTTGTTATAAAGGATTCCAGAAACTTCAAAAAATCCTTGACAGAAAGTAATGTCAAGATATGCTTTCAATTGAATACATGGCAGCATGCAGTGGTAGTATATTTATTCTTCTTGGCAAATTATGATTTGTTTGAATTGGTCAGGACTGGATAGGCCACCACAGATAATATAAAAACTTTAAAAGATCAACCATCTATTTTGGCATGTAATGTTTGTCTTGCAGACCTGAAACATAATTATTTTCAATTTGCATATTGGGATGTTTTCAGGTTTATTTTTATTGTGTTGTTCAGTTTTTCAGTGTGATGTTATGTTGAGCATGGCTTTAGAAACTAAAGTACATTTTTATTGACAGGAAAAGGCTGTTCAGCCTGATCAATGATCTGCCTACTGTCTTTGAAGTTGTAACAGAAAGGAAGCCTGTGAAAGAAAAGCCTAGTGTAGATAGTGGAAGCAAATCACGAGGCAGCATAAAGGTGATTAATAAAAAATTGATTTAGACTGTCTCTATCTTCTGATAATCTCAAACTTGATCAATAGCTTTTCATTCTTATTTTTCTCTCTGCTTGTTAATTGTTACAACTATAATACTAATCTGGTGTAGAACTATATCATGCATCACCCTAGCGACTGATGGTGCCATCAATTTTGGTATTCTATTGATATACTGCTTAGTGATGCATAGATGCAGTTATTCAGTAAGCAACAGCAAGCCTCATTTCCAAATGTATACACTTTTCTACTTGTCCTCAACCTTTCATGGATGTACTGGTTTGGACTATTAAATGCATATTATTTGCTGGAACCACTGACTGGGTTCCTCCTCTCTGTAGAGATCAAGTGATGGACTAACGAAAAGCAACCCTAAGCTTACAGAAGATAGTTTTGAGGAGGAAGAAGATGAACATACTCAAACTCTATGTGGGAGCTGTGGTGGAAATTACAACTCCGATGAATTCTGGATCGGCTGTGATGTCTGCGAGAGGTGGTACCATGGAAAGTGTGTGAAGATAACTCCTGCTAAGGCTGAGAGTATTAAGCAATACAAGTGTCCATCTTGTATGAAGAGGAGCCGGCCATAGTCACTGTCGTTGCGGTGGCAGACAAAGTAGTGAACATTATCCTTATGCAATGTGAAGGTTAAATACTTGTTTATAACAGATGCCTCCAACTGTTTAGTTTGCCTTCTTCCCAACTGAACCCTTTGCTTGAATAGCAGGTTATGTAATCTGATCTCTTTTTTATGTTAAATGCATGAATAATATTAAACTAGAGATGACTTGCTTTGCAGGAGTCTGCTTGTCTGCCTGGTGATCTAAACTTATTATGCCATTCCAATGAGTGGCATCCATTTTCCTTTTATTAATTTGTTATCCTAATTATAGAAAAGAATTTTTAACAGGGAAGAGTGGAACATAATATTGTGCTATTGGCATCCATTTTGCTTGATGCATGACTGAGACCAGTTATGGAAATGTGGCCTCGAGATATGCTGCCGTCGATGTCCCATGATGAGCTGTGGCAACCAAACATCTTTAAGGGATCCTTTCCTGGCCCAGCTCGCTAACACGCTAGCTAGGATCCGAAATGTCCCAAATAGTCACTGAGCTAGGTCCAATACCTAAAAAGCGTAGCCAGTCCAAGACACTAGAGGATCTTGATTGCCTTGGCAAGACTGGACTAGAAAGTCCATTTGACTGGGCCTTCGCTACAGAATGCCCTGTTTTTCTCCCAGGCGATAATCAGGGTTGACTGAGGTCGGATGGTGCAGAAGAAAACAACAGGGACAGACAGAACATATGCTTATCATGAGCTGTACAGTTTTTGGACTTTGAGCAATACCCTTGAATTTCCTTACCATAGATGACAGAAAAGTTGAAAAACCCTTTTGAGTTTGGAGTTATCCAGACTGCTACTCATAAAAGCTTGGTTTATCCGCGACAAGCAGACATCATTTGGCATCTTCTTTAATCAAATTATATCTTAGTTCTCATCGACCCAATCATCTTCTCCCTGTCTACATAACTGTTCTTTTCTTGCTCTCTTGTTTTAATAACCCTCCTTACAAGGGAGAAGACGTAGTCCATGCATCATTACTTGTACGGTGGCATTGACAGTGTGTAATCACCTTAATTATTCCAACAATGGGTTCAAGTCGCTCCGATGTATCCAACAAAGAAAGATTGCGCTGGACGCAAGAACTGCACGATCGGTTCGAGGAGGCTGTTAATCAACTTGGTGGTCCTGATAGTACGTTCTTGGTTAATCAGTGTACATTCATTAATGATATTTAATCCGCCACTAATTAATACTGTGAACCTTTTCTTTTGAAAGATTTTCAGTGATCAAAACTACATAGAAGCTCACCCTGCTAATAAAGCTTGACCAAATTAATTTCTTATCAATACACTGCAATTCCAGTGATGTTTCTCCTGATTATTGAGGTTTGTAAGATGTCTTGTTATTTATGTGATCACTCATGTTTATATCTGTAACGATTCGCAGGAGCAACACCAAAGGGTATCTTGAGGGCTATGGGCATCTCTGGGTTGACTATCTACCATGTCAAGAGCCATTTGCAGGTATTCATCTATTTCTTCCTCTAGCTAGCTTGCACTCCTGCATGGAACTATACAACCCATTAAGATTTTATGTTTCCAACCTGGATTCATACTGTCGTCAATTCAGATTTCGACCGCAACATGCATAGCTGCACTCTTGTATTTTATCCTGACAATTGAAAGACTAAATACTAATTAAAATACACTCATGATCATTGATACTATGACCTAGTATATGTTGATATAGCTCTATTTCTGCAACACACACACACACACACACAAGTTTTTTTTTCTTTTGTATATAATATATTTCTTCCTTTTTTTCCTTTTAAACTGAAATCTCTGTCCATGAGATAGGACAAAGTGTGATTAATAACATCCAGGGCTTCTGTTAATCAGTCTTTAATATTCTCTGATCTCTCTCTCTTCTTTTTTTCAGAAATACAGAATATCGAAGTTTATCCCAGAAACCAACAGTAAGTCTGGAGTACCATAAATTTGCAGTACTTGTAATATTGCTTTTGTGTATGCTAATTTTTTGGTATCTTCCTTCAGGAGGGAAGTATGAAAGGAGAAATATTTCAGAAATGTTGCCAAATTTCAGTGCGACATCGTGAGTTAATTACTAATTAATTAAGTAGTTTCATCTCCTTCAACCTGTTCATGAACTTGTGTTCTAATCTAAGTACTGGTTGCAAAATTCTAGCAGTGGAGCCCAGCTCAATGAAGCATTACTGATGCAAATGGAGGTTCAAAAGCGACTGAGCGATCAACTTCAGGTAGCAACATAATTTTCTTCATGCAGATTTATTTGCTCTAGAGTGAAAAATGAAACTTTGTTTTGCTTTCCTAATTATAAATAAACACAGTGCATATGTTTGTTGATTTCTTTTTTGTTTGTGTAACTCCGAAGGTTCAAAAGAGCTTGAAGAATAAGATTGAAGCCCAAGGGAGATTCCTTGAGAGAATCGTGGAGGAAAACAGAAACCGAAGTGCGTCCATTAATCCAATCCCAAAACATAGCAAGTCTTTCTCTCCAGTACCACAGCCGTCTCTCTGTGATGAATCAGAATCAAATGCTAGAGAATTTGAAACTGATTCGGAGGGTGAGAAAGCTGAAATACAGCCTGAAGAATACCTTCAAGCTCTTAAGAGATTGAGGACAGAAAACCATGCTTTACCTTCGCGGTATCAACTCCAACCTCTCAATCCTGATCCTTACAATCAAAACATGGTTCTTCAAAGAGATGCAAAATTTTCATATCCATCTCACGATGCCAACTTCCCATGGAACATCTTGGCCACCTGTCCATCACCTCTAGTGCCCAGTTTTTTCTAAAGTTAAATAACATGGCCACCTGTCCATCACCTCTAGTGCCCAGTTTTTTCTAAAGTTAAATAACATGTTGTATTGTTGTGGTTGCATGAAATAAAAGGAATGGTAGCACCATTAACCATCGGATGATTCCACGGTTATTCAGAAAACTTCGGTGGATATCTTACTTTGAAGATCATGAAGGCAACCAAAACATTTCTGGTGATGATATATAGCTGTGTAGAAATAAGAACATCCACATATATAGTGGATGCCTGTTTGATTATATATGAAAGGCGATCTATCTTTTGCCCTGTTTTTTTTCTTGGTTTGTTGAGCGAATACATTTGTTTAGTACTCGTGTTCTTGCCATATTTGTTTTAGAGTAAAACTATATTCATTTTATTTTTTATTTGTTTTCATATAGATTTTAAAATTCTAACAGAAATTAACCGAACTGAACCACTATGTATTATTATAAGAACCTCAAATAGAACCAATTTCAAATACTTGAAAAACCGACTAACTTGGTGTTTTATTGATTCATTCGGTCCAATAATCCGATTCCGTTATCCGGTCCAATATTATAGAATGGCCTAATTGAAAGAAAGAAAAAGTTCAGAAATTATTTAAATCTTTTTCCAAATGAATGAGATGTATTTGGCTATTATCATGCGTAATTAAGTCATCTTATTAAGAATACTAGTTTAATGGCTCGTGCTCAACCTAATTGTTTTTAAAATATAAAAAAAATATTAAGAGTATAAAGAATATTTTAAGCGCCTGGAATTTGATAATCATGTCAGAACCATGCGCTTTTATTTAATGTCAGACCCAAAGTACTTGGGTTTGATAGTCATGTCAAGCTCAAACACGGTTGTCAGACCCAAGTAACTTGGGCCTGACATAGTTTGACAAATATATCTGATTTGATAAACAATAAACAAAGAGAACAATTGTGTATTTCAGTTGTCAGGAGAGAGAAACAAAGAAAAAACACAAATAATCGATCATTGGCGGCAATCCAGTCATTATCTGTCTACACGCACCACACCATGTGAAAAAAAGCACGACTGCGTATCCAGTAAGACAACGAATGATTAGATTCGACTATCGAGAAGAATCACACGCGTCTCTTTAATAGCGTGAGCACCACCCTTTTTTTAGGAAAAAAAAGAAGCTAAAGAAACATCTCACGAAAAGATAAAAGATTAAAAGTAAAACTATTATTACAATCCACGGTAATAAATCTCTTGATGTACAATAATTTTACCACACCATTTATCTTTATTATAATAAAAGGAAACTAATCTTGAAAATATTCATAGTCATTAAATGCAGCCAGCTTGATGATTTAATTTAAAAACCTAGTAATTCAAGGCCAAAATCAAGCTAAGTTTATAGTTCAATCACCTGAAAAGTTTGACATACTCGATCAAAACTTAACGTATTCAAGTAACCCGATCATGACTAAACCCAATTACTCAAAAAACAAAAAAGTTTGGCCTTTTGACTTTTTATTATACCTTGGGCAATCTAGTGCCCCATAACTTATGAGCGGACTAATATTAACTCGATAATTTAGGTTAAATTTGACAACTGTAATAATAATAATAATAAATAATGTTGTATTAGTGAAATATGATACGTTAATTAACTATAAATATTCAGTTTGGATTTTATCACTAGATAAAAGATGAGAAACTTTATACTACTCCGATAAATAATTATCAATACTTATATAATTAATCAAATTTAAGGAGAGATAGATACGAAGATAAAAAAGAAAATCATATCTATGCCTATAAAAAAATAAAAAAAAATATTTTATTCAGGTTCAAAAATATATTTTTTAATTATTTTCGTTTTGTCTTCTCCTTTTATTTATCTAATATTACATAAATAAACATTGATTCTTTTAAGGTTTCATGCTTCATAACATGTTGTGGGTCATGATACTAAAAAGTGAAAGAGACCCATCACTATGGAAAGAGCATGGAAACCTAATCCGATAATCCTATTTGGCTGCTATTTACAATTTGGGCTAGACTAAATTTGTAATATGAACTAGCCCAACTCAGTTAATTTTAACTCGCCCCATGTTGTTTAGGTTCTACAACCTAGCTAATCCAGGATTAATTAGCTTGAATGAATTTAGGTTGTCTATTTTTTAATGCGCGCGCGTGTCTATATAACAAATGTAATATTTAACATGAAACATCGCTCACTCCTGCAATTAAAAATACTACTAAACAACCATCTAGATAATGACTAGAAATAAGAACTTGGGACTAAGAAATTTGTTCTCTTTGTAGTCTCAGGTTCGAGCCTTGTGGTTGCTCATGTGATGGCTACTGGAGATTTACATGGTCGTTAACTTCAGGACCCGTGGGATTAGTCGAGGTGCACGCAAGCTGGCTCGGACACCCATGTTAAACTAAAAAAAAATACTACTAAACAATCCTGAGTGGTGTACCTCAACTGGTCAAACCCTAGGTTTGTTCCTATGAAGTCACTAGTTCGAGTCCCACAAACCTTAGAGTCACTGGAGGTTTACATGATCGTTAACTTCAGGACCCATGAGAATGGTCGAGGTGCGCACAAGTTAGTCCGAATACCTACGTTAATAATAAAAAAAACTACTGAACTACAAGCATGTTCTAGACTTGGTCAACCATGTTACTAGTCAATATTAATCAATATATTGGTTGGATTATTGGATTAAGATAAGATTTCTTGTTGACAAATGTATAAACTAAAAAAAAGAAGAGATAAACAAGCAGAGAAGTTCTTGGCCTTCCCACCACTTGTTAAATGGATAATTAATGTGAAAAGTTTGAGAATGAAGATTTTTCCTTCAAACTTCAAATAAACGTGCCTTCTATTATGCCTATTCATTTTGTTACGTCTAAAATAAGGCAACAATGGGACAATAATTTGGTGCAAAAAGTATGATATATATATATATATATATAATGACAAGAGAACACCTATTCCATTTCTATATATATATATAATGACAAGAGAACACCTATTCCATTTCTCATCAACTCCATGCAACTTTTTTCTTTGATAAACACATCACAGTTTGTTAGGTACGTAATTTTATTTACATGCATTATATATATTTCATTGTTTTTTTTATTGAGTTTGAATCTAAATGATAATATAAAGAATAAACTTATTTAATAACTGAACCAAACTTCCAAAAGAGATTTTTTTTTATCAAGAAGATAATAGCATATTAGTAATTAAATACATATAAAACTAGATGGTACAAGTTAATTAAAGCATTACACTTATATAAGCAACATATATAATACATAAAATTAATTAAATACAACAAAAAAAAAACATATACAAAGAGATAATGTTGTTATATATAATAATCAGGTTATATATATATATATATATATATATATATATATATATATATACATGTACAGTGAACTTGTATAAAATATAAAATAGTATATAGGAAGTTAATGTCTTTATTGTTGACACTACCAGAAAATTAGTAAATACAAACGGAAACACCAACAAAATTTTTTCATCGGTAAATTGCAATGAACTTTATCGATAAAATAGTCTTTCGCTGTATCCATCAGTAAATACTGATGAAAATATTATTTCGTTATATACCGAAGGAATTACAGTGGAAAAAAGTGTTAAAAAAGTCAAAATGTATAATGACATGTCATTTATATAGATAAAATGATTAACAAAATTAACTTGTCGGTGAAATCTATTTGTAATGCCGTCATTAATATTTAATTTATGACCTGGCGAACAACCCCCTCTCCTCCATTTCTCCTTCTTCATCATCCCAGCTCTGTAACAAACAACATACCCTTTATTTTAGCACAAATCAATCTCTCACCACAAATTCCACCAACCAAACACTCATTTTGTTAGCATCCATGTTCTGGTTTAAATTTTATTGAGGATTCCCTATATCAAGTAAGCAAAATTATCCATTTTTTGTTTGAACTTAATTTTAAAATATTAATTTTATTGCATATTTTTGTAGTATATATATTTTGTTTGGGTGTTTACTTGTTTTATAGCTTTGTTTCCATAGAAATTTGGTGTACAAATGTATGATTTGTACATGTTAGGGTTTGTTTGAGATTTTTAGAAATTGTATTTGTTTGTAAATTGATAAAATTTATTTCGAAATTGTGACTTAGGTATTTTGTAATAAAATAAACAATGGATTATTTAACGGATCTGTT
>Ga0325414_1007419_pt1 | contig 11622 bp, 10 predicted proteins | sample PopdelMetagenome_8_FD_206183 | JGI IMG/M metagenome (GOLD analysis project Ga0325414, IMG submission 206183) | Populus deltoides microbial communities from Bellville, Georgia, United States - Leaf-PdKOR-R3 | ecosystem: Host-associated > Plants > Phyllosphere > Phylloplane/Leaf | place: USA... | reverse complement strand
CAGCTCTGTGTGCACCAATGCAAAATTAAATTATGCTGGCTTCCAACTCCCATCACCTTGCCGATAGTTGAAAATCTCTTTCTTCCTGTTTACGATCGAGGAGATGGACCCTTTTCTGCTTTCATTAATTAGTGTAAATTAAAGTTTGTAAAAATATCATCATATAAGAAAGATATTTAATTTATCATTTTAAAGTTATATTAAATAAAAAATATCTATTAAAAGCTTAGAATTTATATATGTTTAAAACTATAAGCATATAAAAAATATAATTAACAACAAATTAACATGCTTTCAACATAAAAAATAATAATAATAGAACTCTACATGCATGCTAAGCATATAAACAAACATGCCATTGATATTAATTTAAAGTTCTAACATGCATACTAATAATAATAAAAAAATATTTATGTTTAAATTAAAATAAAAAAGGATATGTATTTGTTGAAGCACTCTTCTTTAAAGTAATGATACTTTTGTTGTTATTATTAATGATAAATTCTTTGTTCTTAAGGCTTTATTGTCGCTCACTTATGCAATTAGGATGCTTGTAATATACCTCTCGAGATTCCAACACTATCATCTTAGTGTAGATGCACTTTTAAATAAGATGTGTCATAACCTAATTTTTGACCCTTTTATTTTAATTATTATTATTATTTTATTGACTGAAAAATGATAAAAAGATGATGAAAAACAAGTAAAAATAAAATAAATGAAGAATGAATTAAAATTTGGGTTAAGGGCAACATGATTGGGAATTTAAAGATTTAATTAAACTATTGACTAGTTTAATTAATCCAATTAAGGGTTTAATTGGAGAATTGATAAGTTTTGAAACTGAATTAAGCTTGGAATTAATTTAATTAATCAAATCAAGGATTTAATTGGAGAGTTGATAAGTTTTAAACTTAATTGAGCTTGAAATTAATTTATTCAAGGACTTGATTGAAAAATTATCAAAGTATAGGGCTTATTCTGGTCAAATTTGCAAGAAATTAAAATCCAAGGACCAATGTGTAAAAGGTGCCAAAATACAGGGGTTCCATTACAATTTAACTAGGGGCTTAGTTGCAAAACTTTCAAAAATTCAAGGGCCAAAATGAAAATGGTCATTTCACATCTCAAAACGATGTCGTTTCAAGGGACACTGTTCATCTTCTTCAAACTAGAAACGGACACTGCACGATCCTCAGTCCCTCATTACTCCTGCAAACGGTCGGTCACCTCATTATTTAGAGGTGACCGCATGGCATTCTCTGGCTCTATAAAAGCTAGAGAAAGGCCATACACGCAAAAAAAAAAGGAAAAAAAACAGGGGGAAGGGAACTGAACAAAAAGAGAGAAGAAAAACCCAGAAAACGGAGCAAAGATAGAAAAAAAAAAAGAGCACAAATTCACAGAGAGGAGAGAAAAGGGAGGAGCAACACAGAGACAAGAATTAGCCTTGCTATTATCTTCGTCCCTGCAGAAAAAGAAGAACCTGAAATCAGTAAAAAAAAAATACAGACGAAAAGGACTGGGAAGAAACAGAACCCGAGAAAGCTTGGGTCCAGCCAACCCCCGACTCCAGGACCCTTACCATCATAGTATTTGTCCAGAGCAGGGGAATTCGAAAGCACAGACCAAAAGCTTTCTTCTCGAACACAATCTCAAATAAAAAAAAGGAAACAGAGAGGAAAGCGAGCAGGGGAGAGAGTACAGAAACCAGGAAGACAACACCAAAAACAAAGGAAGAAGAAGCAACCGAGGAGAAAGGGAATAACCAGCCATCGCGCCTTCATCTTCGGCATCGTCCTCCGCTGCACAGGTAAGTTTCCATTCTCTGCATTCAATAAAACGTTTGAACGCAGTGCGAAGCTAATTTAATTACCTTCGCACTGTTCATGCACGCGTGAATTTACTTCACGCGTGCTTTTTCTTCTTTTGCCCAGCCGGGTCACTGGCTTGGGCCAGTGATCGGGCTGGGCTGGGTTAGCTGGGTCCAGCCTAGCTCATATGGGCTGAGCTGGGCCCAGCCCCAAAAAATAAAAAAATAAAAAAATAAAAACAAAAAAAATAGAAAGTGTAAAAATAAAAATTTTGCATGTCTTAGAAAACTTGTATTTTTGTCAATTTATTCACTGATATCAGGATCAGGAAATAAAAAAAGAAAATATACTAATTTTTTTGTAGCTATGAATTTTTACCAACGCCAGAGTTGAAATTATTCAAGATCAAATATTCACTAGCGTCAAAGTCAGGAATATTATAAACAAATCATCATAACATAAGCGAATAAATGTTTAGCAATTTAAGACAAAATCAGCAATGCAGTCTGCCTCAGACAGAACGTTAAAGGGATGATAATATCTTCCTTTTTATGTAACTAGTCCCGTATCATAAAATCTCTGATAATCAGTTAGGGTTCCTAGTGACCATAATACTAGGTGGCGACCCCTTAAACAAGAAATTTTCCCTTAAAAGAACCAGATGCTAGATATCTATTCTTTCTCCACAATTTAAGAAAATTTTAAGGTCACCGTGATGTCGGGTGCGATAAGATGTTTGAACTAAAGAATATGAAACTCAAATATCTCTCAACAAAATGAACCTAAAATCTAGATTTGGGAGGAAACTAAAGTTTAAAATGAGAATAAAACACTAAAATATAAGGCCAGGAAGAGTACATAAAAATTTAAAAAATTCTAGTTGGAAACTCCCCCCACCCTCCGCGCGTTTTTTATAGTGAATTTTAGAAGTTAAAATGTTAGAAAATTAATAAGAATTAACTCCCACCTTATCAACTTTTGATTAGTAACCATAAATCAAAAATTAAATCTAGAAAAGTCAAGGGCTCTTTAAGATTAATTTCATATTCACTCCTTTTTTTTAAAATCATGTTAATTAAAATAAATTTCTAACAATCCCCCACATAAATGGAAATTGTTTCACCAGTTTGAAAATGACTTAAAGATTTATTGAGAGATACTGATTTGGTAGATTACTACATCAGGATAGGTAGCTTTTGACTTTGAACCTTTCATAGTGAAATACTATTAGATTTACTCGGTTAAATAATGAATGCGCGAAGTCTTGAACTATTCAGCCTTTTATGTAAACCAATACAATAATACTCACATAGTTTTTTACCTGGAGGTTTTCTTTAATTCTCATTATTATGTTCATTTTGGTCCTTAACAACTCTTGGATCCATGGATGCTTTAGAGAATTCATCATTTATCAAAATTTTCAAAGAAACGACCATATTTCTCACTTACATAAATGATCTTTCATTAAAATTATTATGTTATAATCCATTTGGTGTACCAAGATATGAAAATCATTAAGAGTTCATCTCACCCTTTATCACAACTGCTTTACAATTGTTGACATCCGCTACAGCTGACACTTATTTCATCATAGGAATAAGTAGGAAATAATAATTTTCTAGTACTACTGAGAATGTTACATGACTTAGTTTTTCATTTAAACATAGATTTTGGGATCTCCAATTAACTAGGTATGGTTATCATCATTACACTTTTTCATCTTTTAAAAGCTTTATGTCCATTCTCCTTGATGAATTATACACAAGCTCTCTCGACAAATCTTTAGTTAGTGGATCCACAATATTGTTCTTTGACTTTACATAGTCAATGAAAACAACTTCATTCAATAGCAAGTATTTAATGGTATTATGTCTACGACATATATGTCTAAGACGGATATGTCTAAAATTTTCATTATACATACTACTTTATTCCCTTCTAATTGTTAACTGGCTATCGCAATGGACACAAATAGTTGTCACTAGTTTCATCCATTCAACTTGGAATATCCTTTATGAAATTTTGAATCCATTTGGCTTTCACTCTAATTTTATCAAGATCAAAGAAATATGATTCCATCATGGATCTAGCGATGCATGTTTATTTGAAGGATTTCTATGATACGGTTGCTCCACTAAGTATGAAGACATATCTACTTATGTATTTTAAATCCTTAGTATTGAATATCCAATTAGCATCACTATATTATTCTAGCATTACTAGGTAACCAGTATAGTATAGCCCGTAGTCCAAGGTGTACCTCAAATACTTAAGTATCCTTTTTATTATCTTCTAATGATCTATACTTAGATTACTTGTAAATCTACTCCGTTTATTAACCGAGTAAGCAATATCAAGCCTTGTGTAGTTCATAGCATATATTAGGTTTCTAGTTATTCAAGAATATTTCAATTAATTTATTCCTTTACCTCTAGTCTTAGAAAAATATACACTTCTATTAATTGATATTTTGACAGTGATATTGTCACTCTTAGAAAATTTCTCGAAACTTTTCTCAATAAGATTTAGATAATATCAATCCATTAGATGTCTTATAAATATTAATTTCTAATATGACAATTGCAACACCTAATTCTTTCATGTAAAACTTACTAGTTAACATTTTCTCAGTAGACTTGATCATGTGATCATTGCTATATAAAATGAGCATATTGTCCATACAGAGACGTAACATTTATCTATATTTTTCACATAAACACATTTATCAACTTTGTTGATTTTGAACTCATTTGATAACATAATATTGTCAAACTTTTTATGTCATTGTCTAGGTGCTTATTTCAAACCATATACTAATTTGACAACCTTATAGACTTTTTTTTTCTTATTCATTGATAGCAAACCCCTCAGGTTATTCTGTGTAAGCCTTCTTTTCAAAGTCACCATTTAAGAAAGCTATTTTTACATTCATTTGATGTATTTCAAGCTTGTTAATAGCTACAATGACTATTAATATTTGTATGGAAGTTATTCTTAACACAAGTGAATATGTGTTAAAATGGTCGACACCTTCTTATTGTCTAAATCCTTTAATAATAAGTCTACATTATATTTATCAATAGTGCCATTAACTTTCATCTTCCTTTTGAAGATCCACTTATAGCCTAATGATTTACTTTTGGGAGGAAGATCAATTAGTTCCCATATATGATTATTCGTAATGGATTCAATTTCAATATTGATTATCTCCTTCCAGACAGGACATTGCCTTAGAGTGGGTTTGAAATTCATTTTTTAACAAGGATGTTAAAAAATCAAGACCAAATGTTTTGATAATTTTTTCCCTCTTAATCTTTCTAAGTTTAACTTCATCATCTTTTGATTTATGACAATTACTTGAGCTAGCCTCAATTGTTATTTTAATGTATGATTTTTTTCATGCTTCTTTTCATGGAAACACATCCTCAAATACTATAGCATTTCTTAATTTCATAATAGTATTAAGATGAATATCCTCAATACTTGACTTGTGTATAAAAAAATTTATATGTACTACTGTTTTATACATATCTAATTAATACACAATCCATAGTCTTTGGTCCTCAAGAGGCGTAGCGTGATGGCAAAGGGCTTGAGATTTGCACAGCAGGTCTCGAGTTCAAGTCAGGGCGTGCACCTCTTGTAAGAGCCTGGGATAGCCGGGGTTTTACTCCCTCACCTAAGCTCACAAAGTGCGCTTTCCGAGGAGTGGGGTTTCCTCAAATAAAAAAAAAGTCTTATCTTGATCATTTTAGGATCATGTATTGCCACTTTTATAAGACACCCGCATATTTTATGCATAGCTTACTATAAACCTCAGTGGACATTGCGACAGAGGCTTGAAATGTGTTATGAAAAATTAGAGTCACCACATAGTAATTAAAGAAAACTAAGAATTCTAAAATATAAATTAATTCCAAATATTTGGGTAAGAGGTTAATTATGCTTAAAGGAAGAACAATATCACCTTTATAGTATCTTTTTTATGAAATGTTACATTTACTGCATGTTTTCTCTCAAGTTTATCTTTTTTATTGTAATCAATTATCATAATTGTTTTTAGTTTTTTTTATTTTGTTAATTATTTCGTGAAAATTTTGACATCGGTCTTCAAACTTGTCAGAAAATAATATTAGTCCTTAAAAATAAAAGACTCGTTAAAAATGTTGACGTTAAATCTTAAAAAAAAATTTTTTGTTGAAATTGCTACGTTGAAATTGCTAAAAATAGACATAACCCGTTTGATTTTAAAATCTAAGACATGTCAATTAAATTGTTTTTTATAGTGAGTGAGATTGTTGAAAGTAAGGTTTTAAACCCATATCTTTTAGTATAACTTTTATTTTTGTTCTTATAATTTTTTAAAATACATTTTTTCTTTATATTTTTTTTCTATTCATATATAGGTCTTACTTTGTATTTTTTTTAATTGAAAAATACAATTTATATTCAAGAGATTCAAAAACTAACTTCTTAATGACTATTTCAAAACACGAACACTATTTGATATATTTGAAATTATAATATTAGTTATTTTTCAAAATGTTTTTCACTTGAAAATATATTAAAATAATATTTATTTTAAAAAAAAATTATTTTTGACATTAACACATCAAAACAATCTAAAATTATTAAAAAAAATAAAAGTAATTTAAAATAAAAATATCCAAAAAAATTTAAAAATACTTTTTCAACACAAAAACAAATCAACTGAAATAGATTCGTAAAAGGAAAGGACATGAGATTTAGAGATGATCATTAGACTTGTGTAAGCTAAAGAAAGTTTTCATCTTCAAGCAGTAACTGAAGGGAGTAAGGCATTGGACATCCATGGACTAAATGAGTGTACGCGCACTTATTATTCATGATTGAAATCTTATTGAATACGATTTCCAGAACTTACAATTCATGGATTTAAATCTTCTTGAATACGATTTCCAGAAATTACAATTCCCCCCCCCCCCCAGGAGATGACATAAGTCAAGGAAGTCATCTCGCAACCAGTCAAGGAAGTCATCTCATAAGCAACATGAGCAGCTCTGGTTTTTCAATCAACTGTTTCCACTCATTGCAAAATCTTGCAACAGTCGCCCCGTCCAAAACTCTATGATCTGCACCAATATTTACCTGAGAAAAGAGGCAGATGATCAGATACAATAATGAAACGCCATAAAGCCGTTGTTTTAGCCCTTTTTGTCACAAGAGTTCTCTAATTATTGTTTGAAATAGCATGCCCAGTTTATAGTAAGATTGTCCTATACATGGACAGTGCTTTACTTTTCTGAAGCAAATAAAAAAGAAGTAACTGAAACATTGCTTACCGTCATAACTGATACAGGATATGCATTTCCATCATCTGCAAAATGAGCCACTTTCTGAATTCGGCCAATTGCAATAATTGCCACTTCAGGCAAGTTGAGGATGGGAGCACCAAACTTCCCACCAATTGCTCCAATGTTGCTTAGTGTTATTGTTCCACCAGTTATATCCTCAGGGTTAAGCTTATTAGCCAAGGCCAATTGTTGCAACCGCGAAAGCTCCTTTGTTATCTAAATACATAGGTGGACATTGTCAACAATGCCAGAGAAAGGGAGGTAAACAAAAGGTGTTTTGAGGAGAAGTACACGAAAGTAAACGCATTGAGAATAAACAAGACAGATTCCGAAAAGGAAAAATTAGGCATTGTGTCATTCTTGCTACATTTATGGATGAACCTAATTGTAAGTATGCATATAAAGCAAGATGCAACCTTAAAAAAATTACTGATTTCAATATGAATTCGTGTGGTTTATAACATTCTAACTTTCATTATCAAATCTATCAAATTATATCTCTCACCTTAACTATTAAGTATGGAAGCAAAGTTTGAAGTCAAACTCAATACTTTGAAATCCCATTTTATTACTTGAACACAAGCAAGAAGCTGCTAGCAATCAAGCAGAGTGAAATAGAAGATAGTTGTGTACGTAAATAACAGACAGGAGACAATGAAACTAACCTCCAAGATGGAAAGAGACTGAACATTCTTTATATTGGGTACAACTAGACCAGATGGAGTAGCCATGGCAATTCCAATATTGTGGGAACCTATGACATTCAACAGTTGTTATGACCACGATTAATTAGAAAAGAGGGTTAAGGATACCAATAAGAATATTCAACATAATCCAAGCAACATTCTGATCAACAAATCTCAAAGAAGCAACAATTATTTTACATCAGAACAATTCCTCCATTGGCAAGAAATATAAGCACATAAATACATCCTTGTAGAGCCAAATGTAGAGCTTCTGCAGGATACATCCATCTCATATGGAAGTAGGATAAATTTTATATTGGTTTTATAAGCAGTCAAGACCAGTGAATCTATAATCTATAAATGTCTGTCTCATTTTACACTTTTGTTGACGATGGATCTGGTTCCAGCTTTGTTAGATCCTTGAAAGACTTGCAAAGGACACCAAAATTACAAGTTTAAATTACTTTGAGAAGAAATGCTTTCGCAAGCAAGAATTATAGTGCTCGTATACTGGAAAGCCTACTGTAAATAGTTGTTTTTTACCACTCATTGAACATGTGCCCATCAGAAAATAGAAGCAGTAAACAAAATTGCAGCAGCAAAGAAGAATAAATCAACAAACCTTTCAGGATGACCTCCATTGAGTCCTCATTGAAGCGACTATTAATCCATGGATATTTGCTGATGGCCACTGAAAGTGACTTTATCAAAGATGGAAGGAAAGTATGCTTCACACCTGGTTCGGTGTTATTGTTTTGGAAACTTTCTTTAAGCTCCACCAATGCATCACAATTTATCTCTTCTACATAATGAAAATGTGGAACTTTTGCAGCCATTGACATTGTTTTCACCATTGTGCGTTGGAATCCCCTGAAAAAAAAAATAAATAAAGCAGGCAATTATTTTGCCTCAACACTAAATTTAAAGTGTTTTGGCTAATAAACAAGTATTCTTTAAGAGTTTTAGCACATGGAATTGAAAAATAACTGTCTAGTGACTCTACACTAACACAAATGAGTATTGGGGGGGAGGGGGGCTTTTGTTTTTAAGGTAAGGGTTTCGACTTTACTGTAAAAGAATAAGATTTCAATCACAGTTTTGCAGTAAAAAGGTTAAGGGTATCACAGGATAATTTTGGCATTTAAAATTAAAGGTTATGATATCTCACAGGACAAGATTTACAATACACGTGTTCTTCCACCCCATGTAAAACTAGACCATTGAATTCACAAGATATGTCTGATTTTCTTTATACAGTTCCAACGTAAAAGAACTTCATCTGTAGCAATCCTATTATCATTTAACATAACTACATGTACATAAGTGGATGTCTAACTGTTGCTTGTAAAATGAAGTCTACAGCTAGAACCTGTAAACACAATCTCATAAGCAACTTATAAATAAAAGCTATTAGACAAACTATGCACGCATGAACCTTTAGGTGCACCTATTCACAATGCTAGGCAATCAAAACCAGCATATGCTTGTTATGGACTGAAATCAAAACATGGGCTTGCAGTAAATGGTTGTGGCTGCCTGGCTTATGGCTTGGATACCAAATTAATTGATCTATCATTATGATTAAAATAGCAGGGAAAATTAGCACCTCTGCAATATAAGAATTGCTATGTTATCCTAATCCTATCATTTAAAAAACAAAAATTGGTTATTTGGTGAAGAGTAAAATGCTAAGGAAAGTAGTTTTGTACATTCCTACCCCCTTCTTAAAAAAAAATGATAGGAAAAAGGTTTTCAGTTCACATTAGCTTCTAATATTACCTTAGAGGAATTGTCTGATCACCGTGTTGTGAGCCTAATTCAGCTGGCACGTATGAGTAGTCCTCTTCACCTCTCAAAAACTGGTCTCCAGAATCAGCATTCTCAAAGCCAGAGGAATCTTTAATGATTCCTTTCTGAATAGCGTGTTTAATTATATCTTCTTTTAATACCCTCCCATCTTTACCAGATCCATGGACATCATTTAGATTTATATCATATTGCTTACCAAGGTGTCGCACAGCTGGTGTTGACAGGACTCCACAAGTTTTATTTTTATTTACCTCACCCTCAGAACAATGAGAAATAATATTTTCAGTAACATCATGTTTCTGTGGTGGAACTTGAGCTCCCTCAACAACCATTTTAAGAAGAGTCTCTCCAACCTGCATGGATCACACATTACCAGAAATTCAAAATATCAATACACATGCACAAAAGCTATATGGTATTTTTTTTTTTCCCTCTACTTCTTCCATGACTAATTTCAAGTTTTTGACACCCCCATCACTGTGCAAAGCACACCCACCCTATCTTTTTCCTCCCCATGAGAAATGGAGCCAGCTCTGCCATTGTGGCCTGAATTAAGTTCACACAAGCATGTGCTTCTGCTACCCAGTCTGTCTAACAAAATAACACCATATTTCATAAGTCGTAAAAATCTTATTTGTTTGACATAGTTTCAAAGTGAATTCCAACAGATTCCCAAATTCATGTCTCCCACCTCAAGAAGGTTGCTAATTTCATCTTTAGTATCCCACGACATTTCTCACACAGGCAAACCGAAACACATAAAATGAAATTATTATTAATTTACAAAATGTCAACATGTTTTCTTCACCAAACCAATGAGCAGTAAATCAATAAATTCTCACCTTTACAATATCTCCTGGAACGTATTGAAATTGAGCAACTTTTCCTTTGTAACGACTCGTTATCTCAATAGTCGCTTTGTCACTCTGGACTTCACATAGTGGTTGAAAGTCTTCAACTTCATCCCCCTACCACAACAACAAGCACGTTGCCATCTTTCCTATCACTTATAAAGACAATTTGAAACTCACCAAACTGACGACTTTAAACCAGCAGCAACTCACAAATTAACACAAAAACAAACAAATAAATTTACAACTTCATCAATCATTGTTTTCATTCAATTACCTCTTTCACAAACCATTTGAGCAGTTCACACTCAGCAATACCTTCACCAGTTTGAGCTAAAGGCACATCAACAATTCTATCACTCATCCCCCCATCAGCCAAAGCTTGACTTGAAAACAAACGCCAACCCACTTTACTCTCAATCTTGATCTACAAAAACCAAACCCAACAGTCATTTAACTAATTTCACCAAAACAAAGCTATTAACAAATTAAATATATAGTCACTCACGTTGATAGAGTTAGTAGTGTAACCAGTGAAAGGAAGTTTGGGGGCCCTTAATAGAGCGGGAGCGGGATACGGGTAGAGAAATCGTGGGGTGGAGCTCCTAACCAGTTTATGCCATACCCTTCTGACAATCAACATTGATGAAGAGCTTGCTAACCCCCCTTCAAGAAAATGAGAGAATTTTTTGTTGTTTGTTTAAGAATTAAGACAAAACATGAGTATTATTATTATTATTATTACAAGATCTTGGGTAATCCCACGTTTTGGATCAAAGATTTATGATATAGCCCTTCTATTCCTGTTTGGTATTACGTTTCCGGTAAAATTAAAAAAAAAAAACAATTATTTAAAATTAATTTTTATATATATTTTTATTATTTTAATTTTTAATAATTTTTTTAAAATAAAAATTATTATTTTAATATATCTTTTAAATAAAAAATATTTTAAAAAATACTCTTAAATACTATTTAATATTTAAACATGTCACGGCAACATGGCAACCATATTTTATTTTTCAGGATCACATCAAAATATTAGGAAAGGCAGCTAAGTTTAGAAGTACTTTAAAATAAGTGCTTTGTACTAAGCTTAAGATAATCTATTTGCCACTCGTCTTTTTTA
>Ga0325414_1007418_pt1 | contig 11622 bp, 3 predicted proteins | sample PopdelMetagenome_8_FD_206183 | JGI IMG/M metagenome (GOLD analysis project Ga0325414, IMG submission 206183) | Populus deltoides microbial communities from Bellville, Georgia, United States - Leaf-PdKOR-R3 | ecosystem: Host-associated > Plants > Phyllosphere > Phylloplane/Leaf | place: USA... | reverse complement strand
GGATAATACTTTTAACCACCAAAACCATTGGTTTGAGATTCATAAATGTTGAAATCAGAACAAAAGAAATATCAAGAAATTAAATAATTATATGTGGCATCTTTAGTATTAATTGGAAATATTTCCAGCATTTGGGGTACTATTCTAAAAAGAAAAAAAAAGGTGAGGGTTTAAGCATAGCTAGATTCATTTAGGTTGGGTTTAGCTTAGTATTTTATGATAAAAAAAAATATGTTTAGTCAAAGAAATAAATTGGTTTCCCAGATAATTTTAAAATTAATTTTTATATTTTCAAAATAAAAAATAAATAAAAACATATTTCTTTCTATTCTCTCTATCTTTCCTGTTCACGAATGCACTTTCCGCTTGTATGAAGCTGTTTTCCACCATTAAAAGGGTCATTTAAGCATCCATATCATTTAAGCTTCAATTAAAAATAAACCTATTGAAAGAAAGAAAACTTAAAAAAAAAAAAAAAAAAGACAGTAGCTTCACTGTCATGAACACTCCATAACAATACCACATTTCTCCACACCTGAGCAGCAAGGTCAGGGATGGAGGAGGGTCTTTACCTAATAACTAAGAGACAAAATACCTCCACCCACAAACTGATCTTCAAAAGATACAGCTATATTGTATTGGCAAATCTCTTGAGTGACAAGCAATCTTCTCCACAGTCCACATTACTGTGCGCGCATTGCTTGTTTCGAGCTAGTATAAATATGTGCATATTCTAATCTGCAGGCAAAAAAATTCATAAATTAATGCACTCTGACTGAGCTTCCATCCTGAGAAAGTCGGAATTAATATAAAAGTAATTGGAAAGATTACTTTACTTGATCGGACATTGGGTATGCAAACGATCGAAATCACCTAACATGTAATCGCCCCTAGTACATAGGAAATCAAGCTAAAATAATAAAGTCACCTTATAATCTACTAGAAAAAAAAACAGAGTCAAACTAGAAAAAAACCAAGCCAAAATCGAAAAATTCAAGTCAAACCGGTTTGAACTGGTTTTTTTCTAAAAAACCCAAATCGAAACCAATCGGTTTGAACTGGTTTTGTTTCGGTTTTGGTTTTTTTAAAAAACAAAATTTCAGTTTGGTCATTTTTTTTTATAAAAACCGAACCTAAACCTAAAATAATCGCTCCTAGTACATAGAAAATCAAGCTAAAATAATAATCTAGTAGAAAAATTTGTAGTGGGTATGTAACAATATTTTTCAACCTCTATAAGAATACAACTGAGATAATAAACAACCTATATATAAACATCCTGCTTTGTTCTTTTATAGTAGCATGCTGCCAATCAATCCTTACATAGCTAAAATATATAGCCTTAAAGGCTCAAAGGTAAGTCTAGATAAGTCCTTATTTGCTCAAAGGTAGCTTGATGCTCTTTAGTTCATGGAAACATATATGTACTAATTCCTTTCAGGAGTTTACTAAATGGGATCAGAAACTATCATATTTTCGGGTTTTTAAAAAAAAAGAAAAAAAAAAGTATTTTCTAAGAATTCGTAGAGTGATATGGTATTCATTTGATGTTAACATTGACGTGAATATATTGGAATATGTGGCTATACGACAAAATTGGAAATTTTGAGCTCTAATTTCCACCACTACGTACATGGAATGGAAGAGTTGTCACAAGTGAGAATTTGAATTTGAATAGAATTCTATTTCACACTATTAAAGTGAGATAAGGTTTTTATATTGATATAAAAATTATAATGTTCCAAGTCCGAAACATTTCAAGAGCATCAATTATTGGACAAGAATAGCCAAGTTGAGACAGATGAAGGTCACGACAGTACACAGAAGATAAGAAAGATGGAAATATTACTTTACACCCACTGCTTGAGGATTCGTTCGATCTTACTCTGTAGCAATAGTACTTTAATTTCAGTCACATTACTTCCTTTATAAAGGTGTGTCTGGCTTAATTTGTGGTGTCAACACTGTAAACCCACTCAATCCACTTAGAATTGTCCAGGGGGAAGATCCATTAATGGCTTTTCTACAATGGCTGAAAGAAAGATCCAGTCCTACCTTGCTCTTTGTAACTATTTTTCTATTAGTAGCGCTCAAGTTTCTCATGAAGGGGAAACTGAAAAACAGAAAGCTCAATCTCCCACCAAGCCCTGCGAAGTTGCCAATCATTGGCAACCTTCACCAGCTTGGTAACATGCCTCACATATCTCTCCGATGGCTTGCCAAGAAGTATGGTCCGATCATATTTTTACAACTTGGGGAGATCCCAACTGTAGTGATTTCATCAGTGCGATTGGCAAAAGAAGTTCTGAAAACCCATGATCTTGTACTCTCTAGCCGTCCTCAGCTCTTCTCGGCCAAACACTTGTTCTATGGTTGCACTGATATTGCTTTTGCTCCATATGGTGCTTACTGGAGGAATATAAGGAAAATTTGCATACTTGAGCTTCTTAGTGCCAAGCGTGTCCAATGGTACAGATTTGTTAGAGAAGAAGAAGTTGCTCGCTTGATTCATCGGATTGCAGAATCTTATCCTGGCACTACCAACCTTAGCAAGATGATTGGACTATATGCCAATGATGTCCTTTGTCGGGTTGCGTTAGGAAGGGATTTCTCTGGAGGAGGAGAGTATGATCGGCACGGGTTCCAGAAGATGCTTGATGATTATCAAGCATTGCTTGGAGGATTCAGTCTTGGAGACTATTTTCCTTCAATGGAGTTTGTGCACAGTCTAACTGGAATGAAATCGAAACTCCAGCACACCGTCAGACGGTTTGATCAGTTCTTCGATAAGGTAATAACCGAGCACCAAAATTCTGAGGGGAAACAAGAGGAGAAGAAGGACCTTGTTGACGTTCTACTCGATATTCAAAAGGATGGATCTTCTGAAATGCCTCTCACCATGGATAATATTAAAGCTGTCATCTTGGTCAGTGAACATTTCATTGGTTTAGTTGTACCTTCAATTCCAATGTTCCAAACATCAAATTACTTGAAGACTGAGTCATTCGCACATAATTTACAACTCATGAATATAATTATTGTTCTGTTGTTTCAGGACATGTTTGCTGCAGGAACTGATACAACCTTCATAACCCTTGATTGGACAATGACAGAGCTTATCATGAATCCTAAAGTCATGGAGAAAGCACAAGCTGAAGTGCGAAGTGTTGTCGGAGACAGAATAGTTGTACAAGAGAGTGATCTGCCCCGACTGCACTACATGAAAGCTGTTATCAAAGAGATCTTTCGATTACATCCTGCGGTTCCAGTTTTAGTCCCAAGAGAATCTTTAGAAGATGTTATCATTGATGGGTACAACATTCCAGCTAAAACACGGATTTATGTCAATGTCTGGGGAATGGGGAGGGATCCAGAACTGTGGGGAAATCCTGAAACATTTGAACCAGAAAGATTTATGGGCAGCAGCATAGACTTCAAGGGGCAAGATTTTGAACTAATACCATTTGGAGCTGGTAGAAGAAGCTGCCCAGCAATCACATTTGGAATAGCAACTGTTGAAATTGCTTTAGCTCAACTCCTCCACAGCTTTGATTGGGAGCTTCCCCCTGGTATCAAAGCTCAGGATATAGATAATACAGAAGCTTTCGGCATCTCAATGCACAGGACAGTTCCGCTACATGTCATTGCCAAACCACACTTCAACTAACGCAAGTGTCTAGATTTTTATTTGTCAGTCAACTTGATAAATAATTGTCTTCTAAATAAAAGTTGCCAGTTATGGTTTGCTTGTAAAAGAAATTCAACTTATTATTAACTCCGTTACATAGGAGGGTCACCCAATGATTACTCGAGTTTGGGTATGCAAATTGGTGAAATTTTTTTTTTGTTATTTATGGTCGGCCAATGAATCACTTTGAGCTTGAATTTTCATATCTTCATTGCATAAGAAAATAAACTTATTCTATGTGAGTTCAGAATATTATCTTTCTAAATTGTTTAACCATACATGTAGTAGAGTTTTCTATGAAAAGTTATCTCTGTTTTAATTTTTAAGATTTCTAAGTGTCTGTTCGTGTTTTTTAAAAGAGAAAAAATATGTGATAATTGTTATTTACCTAATTTTCTATCAAAGTCATTTATTTAGGTCTCAATTATGATATTTTGGTGTTTTTCTAAACTTAGAGGATTGTTCCAAATATATAATGTTGAATCAAATCATGTATTCAAATCTTTTGGCATAATTTGAATTGAGAAGGTTTTGACTTGGTCTTTTAGCAATCCAATAAGTTATGCATCCCTTTTTTGAGTGGTGGACTTATTCATTTAACTTTGTATCTCTAAACTAGTGAGTGATCTGTATCTTTAGAGTGGTGAGTTTATTCGTTATTGTATCTCTTTAGTTTTGTACCTTAAGGTGATGAGTAGAAATTATCATTTGTATGAGTGACTTATTACATTTCTATATTCATACCATCCCGATATCATGTTGGTATCAGAGTTTAGGATTTACAATTATGGTTGTTAATGGATGTCACATGCAAAACTTGGAGAGGGACATCCATATTCTTGAAATTGTTGAAATAAGAAGGCAAATCCAACAACTCTAGAAGCGTCTTAAATGATATGAGAATTGAGATGATGACGACGATGATGAGAATAACATTGGAATTGGTTCCTTTAGCAATAATGATGAGGATGTTAATCCTTTCCATCGCAGACCACACCATGATGCTAGTGACAATTCTTCTTCACAACATCAAAAAAGGAATAAAAAACCTTATCAAGATTTTGATATGAGAGTTGATATTCCTGAATTCAAATGGAAAATGTAACCTAAGGATTTCATTGATTGACTTCAAATTGTTAAAAGAATTTCTTATTTCAAAGAGTATCCTGATGATAGAAAAGTGAAATTAGTGGCTCTTAAACTAAAAAAATTAATGGGGAAATTGAAGTCATCAATCGATGTTTGGGAAGTATTTTGAGAAGCTTGATGAAGAAGAATATTTGAGATTGAAATCTTGTATTGCCACAAGATAAATTGGCTTATAACCATTATACTAGTCAAAGTGTTGGTTGTAGTTCTTTTCAAGTTGTGTATGGTGAGAATCCTTTGAGTCCATTAGACTTAATTTATCTTCCAACAATTTAAAATTTCAGTGGTGATGTCGAAGAAAGGGCCAAACAACTTAAAAAGTTTCATGAACAAGTTTGTGATAAGATTGAAAGGCAAAATCAAAAGTATCAAGCTCAATTAATAAACATCGTAAGTATTTAGAGTTCAAAGAAGGTGATTTGATTTGGGTGCATCTCAACAAGGAAGGTTTCCACAAGGTAAGGTTTGTTAAGCTTAAACCTAGAGCTAATGGTCCATTTAAGGTTCTGAAGTGGATGGGTGAAAACACCTACAAGATTGACCTACCCGCACATCAAGACATTCTAGACAAATTTAACGTGACTAACTTAGCTCCTTATTATGGTGATGATAACACATATGACCCGAAGATGAGTCTTTTTCAACTATGAAAACATGACATAAGAGTGTCCCTTAATAGTTCTATTGATGTTGGGTTACTTGAGTTTCGATTGACAATGTAAATGGGTGAAGTTCTTCGTACTATTTATAGTCAGTCTATAGGCCAACTTTAAGCCAAGTTTTCATTTCTTCGTTACATGGGAAAATAAGCTTATATCAAATGGTTTTCAAGTTCAAAATATTATCTTTCTAGATTGTCCAACCATGCATGCATTAGAGTGTTCTACAAGGAGTTATATTTGTTTTAATTTTTAAGCTTTTTAAATGCTTGTTTGTAATTTTTAAGAGTTAAAAACATATGATAATTATTATTTGCCTAGTTTTTTAATCAAAGTTATTTATTTGGATATGTGTTGAATTAGACCATGTATTCAAATCTAAGCAGTGAACTTGTTATCTTGACTCTGTATCTATAAAGTGATGGGTAATATGTATCTTTAAATTAATGAATTTGTTCAGTAATGAGCAGAAACTATTATTTATATCAGCGACCGGTTATATTTACATATTTATACCATCCCGGTATCACTTAGTCCTTAGTGTAGGAAACTAAACACCATAATCAACTGATAAGTTGTGTGACCTTTGAGCTTCAATTAATCACAAAATTGCAAGGATATAATGCTTGTCTCAGTAAATTAGATACATTTCCTCAGGCCACAAAATACTAAATTAAAAAAAAAAAAAAAGATCGTATGCATTCTTAGGTGGAATAAATAAGATTAAGGGTAAATAGGATTAATACCAAACAAATGACAATGGTGCCATTAGTAAATGCCTGATCTGCTTAGCCTGAGAACTGGATTGACTCTTAACATTTCAAAAAAAAAAAAGTAAACGACATCCATGACATTGAAAAGTAAGCTATGTGAAGAAACTATCAACTCCATAAATAAGGACTTGAGCAATTCTCTTGGATAATTGAATATAGCGAGACATAATTCAGAGCACATACATCATAGCACATGGAATAAAGCCATGCCTAGATACAACATGATTGAACATTAAAGACATGAGATGGAGGTATGTACTTGGCATTCTACGCTACTCTTGCTTCAAAATTGGTATCCCAAGCAATCTCAGTCTATGTTGTCACTGGGAATGCAAAAACATGCTGGTGAATCAATCATGTGCCTTCAAGCTCAACTCAATGTGATCTTAGATCCTGAATATAGCGACCTACTTGCTGAGCACCAATAAACAAGGCATCCGCAACGAGAAAGATTCCAACCTGTGCCAGAAACAAAGACACTAATTTTCTAGTCTAACAACTGGACTTTGCAGATGATTTTAAAGCAGATAAAAAATGTATACGATTACCAGACGAGCAGAGAACAATAATCGATAACCCCAACCTTCTTTGGCAGCAGCAGCCCTTTGCTGATCTGTCCAGCTGAAAGTCATGCGGGAATTAGCAACAAATTCAAAGTATGGAAAGGTCAGATATTATATAACAGTTTCAAATATTATAGGGCCAAAGACATTCATTTGTCAACCTATAGTGCATAATAGGAAATTGTTAACATGAAAAAAAAAAAATCATCAAGAGAGTACCAGAGGTTTGATAATATATATATATATCGCCCTGCATTGAAGCCTCTCTACAAGCAGATATACCCAAAATTACAAGGACACACTTTAGTCACAGACCATAACTATAACTCATGAATTTCAAAATTGATTGTGATGCCAATCCACGGGAGACCAGCATTACATTTCGTCCATAATAGCATTGATTTTCCCACCTCATATCTCTTTTCCTAAAGTATGAATTTTTAAGGTCAGTGAATGCATTATTTAGTCAACACAAGTTAACTAGCATAAAAAAATTATGGAGCGTAGGCCAGGAACAGGCACAATGTAAAGCAAGATCCACATACACAAATACACGACTGAATAACAAGACCAGCATTACCATTACTTACAACCAGAGTGATCAATGCCAATTTAACTTACAAGCATTTACAGGAATTCGACCATGCATAATCATGGAAAGGCATAGATTTATCTGCTACATATTTGGGCATGAAACCACCATAGACAAAACTTATGTATTGCAGGATAGACATTTTATTCATGTACTGTGTCAGTGATCCATATCTGAGACTGTCAGGTACATTTACAAGGAGAAAAAACATCAAACTTTCCCCTGCAAAGTTAAATATTAGAAGGTGGTAAAGATGAGACATACCCCAGGAATTCAGAAACCCCACCAATTCCAGCAAACTTAAGGGGCTGAGGACCTTCACCGATAAAATCCTACGTCAGAATCGTTAAACTTGTTCAATTTCTATACTTGATTAGCATAAAGTGAAAAAAATAAAATGAGAAGGTGATGCATAAGAATGAAAGGGAGTGTTCAACTTCACATTGGAAATGCATATACCTCTTCTTCAGCAGCCTCAAGACCCCCTTGGACCCAAAAAAGGTTTCTATACCCAGCATTGTTTAGCAGGTCACAAGCAGCTAGAGATCTGCCAGGAAATTATGGTTGAAATGATGCGAGCAAATATATTTCGAATATAATGACAATTACATTGATTTTCCCACCTCATATATCTTTTCCTTAAGTATGGCATTTTTAAGGTCAGTGAACGCATTATTTAGTCAACTTAGGTTAACCGGCATCAACAAATAATAGATGGAGCCTGGGCCAAGAATAGGCACAAGGTAAATCAAGATCCACATAAACAAATACACATGACTGAATAACAATAACTTGGCTCTACTTTTACCTCCTGCCCCTTTTTTTCCCTTTTTCATGTTATGTTGACTGACTACACTAAATAAGATTCAAACTGTTCAGCAATTCTCTAAAGCCATTAAGTTTCCACATATATTAGTGTCAGTGTCATGGTCTTCTTACGTTGCGTTAGAAAAGAAAGGAATTCTCATCTCCATCATCCAATCAATTGTTTAGTGTTGCTTGGGCATCTGAAGAATATCAAATCTCACAATTACCTAAATCAAAAGTTCATTCTTTCAGATGAAATTATTGCAGAACATGCTATCAAGTTCAAGTCCATGACATAAAATCACATTGAAAGATGTGATTGCTACAATATATCCTAGTTTCATCAAATGAAACAGTAGCATGTCTGACTCATGGTAAGAAATCACATGTTGCTGCCCATATATTTCACACAACCTTGCTTAACATGTAACTAAAACAAAATGATTCTTCTGGAATGATAAAAATTATTGCAAACACAAAATGAAAAATTCACTCCTACAAATGCATGTTGATGGATTGATATCTGCAGTTGTGATTGTATTAAACTAAGAGTTCACCTCAATCCTCTCTGGCATGCAACAATAAGGTCTGCATCTTTTGGGAACTTCTCCTCCACCTTTGATAGGAACTGCCTGGTTAAAGAAGAAACAAATGAATATGGAACTGATTTTTTAAGCAGACAAAAAAGTAAAACCAAGTACTTTGGGGAGGAAAATGGCAATATTCAACACATACTTGTCATAAGACAACGTAGGCATACCACTCCACCAACCTCCTACAAAAACACAAACCACTTGAGATGATTCTACTATGCCCAAGTAACATTATTAGTATTGTTATTATCTGTGATGCCCAAATAACAATCATATAATATCATCACATTCCTGTTCAGGGGCCGGTAGATGTGTTAACACATGATGTAAAGCATATGGTCAGCTCATGAGTTTAACAAATATATAATCTACGAAAACTGAAATATATGAGAGAAGGAATTATGAAATACCCATCACAAAATTTGTGACCTTTCTTGTAACAGTTCCAGCATCAAAATTATCATCAGCTTCAAAGATTGGAATCCAAGTTGAGGCTTTAACCCATGCCTTCAAACAGGCAAAAAGTCATTAACTCAATTATGAAAGAGATGATACCATCCATATAGTTATTGAGCATGATAAAAGTTTCCAATAAATGGAAATGGGATGAGGGAAGAAAAAGGATTCAATTACCAGTTTGTCAAAGAACAAGCAAAACATGAGTTAATTATGGGAGAATATGAGCAGTCATTGAAAACGTAAGACCTCTACATGGCAAAATTACAATATAATGCTTTCAATGATAATAACAGATAGAGCATGGCTATTGCGAAATTTACCGTTACAAATACTAGCTATTTATCAAATAAAAGTTGGCATAATCTACGTTGATTTGGGTTAAGAACTAGTTAGTAAAGCAAATACCCAATTGGGTTAAAAAAGCAAGCATCAAGAGAAAAGCTATCCTACCTTTTTCCGTTCCACAGAGGGACGAACATCAAGTAGAGGTTTGTTAGACAGTTGAATTGCATACCCAGCTTCCCTTGGTGTAAGAATCTTTACTTTTCCTTCCCTAATCTACACATAACGAAACAGTCACATTTATCGAACTTAAAAGCATAAAGCACATCACTTGAATTTAGAAGATCCATCTAAAAAATCGAAGCAATAAAATCATTTTTGTTTTCTAAATACTTGAGACAATGATACAAGAATTGAATCCAAGATTCGTGCTTTTCCTTGTCGAAACCAGTAACATTATACTAAGACAACATAAACAACAAACTATGATGCTTAAATAATACCAGAGCATCCCATCTTTTCTTAGCAGCAGCCATGTCTCTCATTTGCTTCAATTCAAAGTCTTCATCACCAGCTTGCATTTGTATCACACTCCTTCGCTAATCAGAGCACAAAAAAAGGGACAATTAATGTACAAACCCATATAAAAATAACAAGAAAAGAAGCAGGACAAAAGGAGTCCATAAACCAGAAATCAAGAAAGATTGAAACTTGACATACTGAACGTTGAGCTCTATAAGTTGGACTGAGTTTCAAAGAGGGTGGTTGCATTGAAGAGTTGAAGTGATGCACTTTTGATAACAATCTTGTGCTTTGTTCTTTTGGCAAGTTAAAATGTGAGATTTTGTGAGCATTGAGAGAGGGAAGTTCAAGAGAATCCATTGTTAAAGAGCTTTCTGTGAGAGATTCGAGTTTTTAGAGAATTTGTTTTTTAAATTAGTTTATCCAGTTTGCTTATTCTGGATAGCTATATGCTTGGGACAAACTTGACTGGATTAGTCTTATCCATCACCTGAATTGGGTTTTGTGTATTCTACATTATAGGCTAAACTGCACAAAGCCCACTAAACTATTGGACATTTTGATGGACATCCAATGACTAATATTTTCTTTATTTTGATGCTTGTTTTTATTTTACACCCTCTTAGTTAAATTTCTCTTTAAGCAACACTAATGGTTGTAATTCAACTAGTCAGGTTCTAGATTTGTTCTCTAGTAATTACCAGTTTGAGTTTCACAAACTTCAAGACCACTGGAGGCTTACATGATCATTAACTTCAAAGCATGTGAAATTAGTCGAAGTACGCACAACCTGACCTGATACTCACGTTAATTAAAAAAAATCTCTTTAAACTCATGAATTGTTCCCTAAAAACCTCCCATTTTATTTAATTGAAATCCTAAAATCCTTAATTTGATTGAGTTGGACTTATTTTGTTTTCCACATTAACTGTATTTTTTAATAGTTTTTGGTTAGTTACTTTTTCCAAGTTGTTGTAATTTGTTTTTACATTTTATTCTCCAAAATCCATAGTATTTACATGTACGGGAGGGGGGGTTATGTTATGTTTCTCTGGTAGTTTTAATTTTTTTTTAGACAATATAAGATTGATTAAAGTTTGTGTGAAGATTATCTCAAGATCAATTCTTTTTTTTAGGTTTTGATAAACTCTTCAAAGTTAGTTTGTTGCAAACCATGAGTCGTCATATTATCCTATCACTAATAGTAATTTACACAATATACTAAATAAAAAAATCTCATAAACTCTTTTAGAAGGGAGTGATTGTTATGCTTGAGTCCTAACTCTTTTTTTTATTATTATTTCTATTATGTTTTTTCAATTAAGAAAAATATAAGGTAGGAAAAACCTGATAATTCTATTAATGTTAAAATATCACTTTGTCTCCCTGAAAAATATCATATATTCTCATGTTTATTATGTTAAATCATATATGTCATTAATATCATAAGCATTGATTCTTTAAATAAGGTTTTAAATTCTTTTTAAATTTTATTTCACCTTACGCAAAGATTTTTTAATAATACTATTTGAGAA
>Ga0325414_1007417_pt1 | contig 11622 bp, 6 predicted proteins | sample PopdelMetagenome_8_FD_206183 | JGI IMG/M metagenome (GOLD analysis project Ga0325414, IMG submission 206183) | Populus deltoides microbial communities from Bellville, Georgia, United States - Leaf-PdKOR-R3 | ecosystem: Host-associated > Plants > Phyllosphere > Phylloplane/Leaf | place: USA... | reverse complement strand
ACAGTCATGATATCCTTCCCGTTAACCAACGGCTTTAAATCCCACACTCTTTCAAGACCTGCATCTCAACATATCCTACATTTCAGAACAAGCAAGGCTGGTTCCCAGCCAATCACAAGGGCTCCACTACAGTTTTAAGATTTGGGCAAAACCAAGATAAATAAATATACTGGAAAACATGGGAGGTATTTCTATGTCTATGAATGCATAAGGTCCGATAAAGCAAACATAGCAAGTTACCTAGTTTATTAAAAATGCAATTCAGCATCTTTTGCAAGATATACTCAATGGAAATTTAAACATTTCCTAAAGGAAAAAATTCACAGAAAGAAGAAATTTGGCAGTGTCTTGTACCTAGATTAACAATGGCATCTTCAGCTGCTTTAAATAAGTCCTTTCTCCTGTCAAGTTCAAATTTCTTTCCTAAAAAGTCTTGAGTAGAGTCCGTGTCAGAAGGATATAACATTGTTGATATCAACAAACCAACTCGCCAAAATTCCTTAACTTCCCGTAGTAAAAATCCTGAATATATAAGAATAAACAATTAGCAAAGAGAATCTGTGCAACTCAGAAAATTTCAAAAACATGTTTAATGGATGACCATCCAGCCATTCAAATAAGAGCATGTCAAAGTATAATTGCAAATTTATCAACATTTATTCATTAACTGATTCACTTGTCGCATAAAGAAGTTTATCCAATCAAGGTGACATTATTCATTAACTGATTGACTTGTCACAAAAAAGTTTATCCAATCAAGGTCACATGACCCAGCAAATTTATCAAGACAAACACCATTGAATGGCATAGTACATATAAAACCTATCTAAGCCACGTCACTAATTACAAAACAAATCCATTAGGTATTGCTAGTATTATTCTACAGAGTCCAAATAAATTGCACAAAGGGCTCGCTTCACACAAAAATAGTGGAAAATTATGATAAGGAAATTAAATTTGCTATGAACTTGTGGAACTTTAGAGGTATCTCCAATAGTGAAGGATAATGCTAAAGAAATCCAACTTGACTTGCCCAGCTAAAATAATTGTAAAATGCTAACAAACAGTTCAAAGGAAAATCTTAGCACAAAGAGAGCAGCAGAACTTCAAAATACACCAGCAAGAACTAGTACCTGTTGCTACTCGGAGTTTTGATGCTTTAGGTACATCAAAAAGTTCCATGCCCATATCCACTTCAGCAGGCTGTGTATCGTCATTAGATGTAAGCAAAGGAATCAAGGTCAAGAATTTCTCTAATGACCTGTGTATCTTGATAACCTACAAAAGGAGGGTTAAGACTTTCCAGATGTTCAAGAAGTCTTGAAGATGTCGATGCAAAAAACCTAGTGAGAGGAGATTTGAACTGACTGTTTCAGGATCACTGGCTTTTTGCTTCAGAGAGTCTCTGAATATATAGTTGACAACAGGCACCTGCAATGAAGAAACATGGTTTAGCTTTAGCAACAGAAAAGGTAAACTCTTGGAAAGAAATATAAAAATACACATCTGTAGAATCAATCAATTACAGGAGTTGAAACTGTCATTCCATTCACAATAATTAGGGTACAACAAACACCGGAAAAGATGAATAATTGATCAAATGCATTGAGGTTTTTATGATTGAATAAAAACTCATCTCATTTTACAATTTTTTTGGTCTGTCTAAAAATAATAAAGCTTCTAGCCACCCAAAATATTTTAGAAGAGAGAGAAGAGACAGACCACAGTAGTAAACAAGAAATAGATCCAAGAAAATGCCCAATGCTTGTCACTGCCTTTTTTATAAAAGAATCAATGAGGTCGGAACTTTCTAGTCCTCATCATCCTTCAAAAGGAAAATCATCCACCAAAATTAGTTGTGGGACAGCCTGAAAATCTGAATTTCAAGACTGTAATCATAATTTGGCTCCAATTTCTATGAATACGGCTCAATGCTCCTTCAATGCATAAAATGTAGATTCACGATTGGAAAGAAACAAGCAACAAAAAGAGCAAACCAAAGATTTAAGAAAAATAGAGGCAAAGAATAAGGGGAGCACCTTTTTACCCTTTTCATCCTTGTATACGGTGTTTCTTAATGGAAGAAATAAAGCACCATACAAACAAAGCCTTCTTTGTTCACCCTAAAGCTCAGGAATTTAGAATTAAAATTCACAACCTTAAACAATATATAGAACATTGAAGAAAAGATAAAGAAGAGGAAGCATGTAATACATAATGCTGACAGACAGCAAGAGAAAAAATAATTTAAAGAATCTATCATGGCTCACTCACGGTGAAGGAGGAACCTCCAATTAAATGAATAAGGTTCCACGCAGCATCCAGATAAGCAACACAGAGCCTAAAAGGGGTCAAGAGATTATTATCTGAACATAAATGACAAACACAGACAAACTGCTCATAATCACAGGGACATCTCAAAGGCTAGTTATAATAATGCTAGAAAATTTCTGAGAAATCTTTTAGTGACGCCCAAAAGCACCAGTTTTCTAAGTGGGAATACTGCGTTCTACTTGTAATCAAAAAGGCATTCCAGTTATAGATGCAATCAAAACTTTTCCCATTGCACCAAGCAATAGTATCTAGATCATTTCAACTATTATTTCTGGTGATCTTGGGCTGTTTTAGATCTTATCATACCCCTGACATTCTTCTGACACTGTCGGCTCAACCTTTGGGTGAAGATTGAAGACAACCCAAAATAATGTCAGATCAGCAATATAGGTCATAGCTTTAACAGGTTGATTGCCAGAGATCATGAGATCAATCTGCACAAGAACAGACAGGAAAAATGCAAGTAATGAATAACTATTCCCCAATAAAACAGTATCTAGAAAAGCCCCAAAGGACAAGTTAAAGTTGTCTTCCTCGGAAATCAAATATCATAATCAAACTTGCTATTTCAGTCATGACAAGGGGTAAAGATTACTTCAGTTCCAATACGCTCTTTGCTGATTTTTGCTTTGAGAGCGTTTTTCACATCATCACAGGCAGCAGCTTCTTTAAGCTCTTCTTCAAGTACAAATCCAAACCTTGCACCTAAAATGACTAAAATGAGACGAATATATAACAAATGTGGATACATGTAAAGTGAACAAAGAGAAAATTGGAAGTTGTGTCACCTAACTCATGCCAAGTAATTGGCCATGACTTCAAATATTTTGGTCAGAATGGGAAATGAGGAGATCAGAAGATTTTTGGATGTATTAGCTAAAAATTAGTGATCTATATTCAAATAAATGATAATCCTTTGAAGAAGCAGCCTCTGAGGAAATAATACAATGAATAAGGAAGCAGAAATTCAAGAAAAAAAATACATGTAGCAGCTTCGATACTATGATATTTTGAATCAGTTGCTCTAAGAAAATTACATATGCTTTTCCAAATGCTTAATTACTTCCAACTTTTACCAAAGAAGAGAAAAGGCAATCAAAATTTGCCTCACACAATATAGCGGTATAATAGAACAGATGAAAATATAAATTCAGAATTACCAAACCGAATAGCTCTCAGAACTCGAAGTGGGTCATCCAAAAAGGTATCTTTTGGAGGTAAAGGAGTTACTATTTTTCCAGATTTTAGATCTTCAATGCCTGTAATAGATGAGGGGAAAAGAAAAAATGTCTGAAAAGTGGCAAAGCTATACACATAGCAAGTGACAAAGTTACATTCTTGGAACAAATAAAAAGCATAACAAAGTAAAACATATTCTAACCTCTTCCAGTTAGGTCTTCAACAGAACTGGTATTGATATTGTAGAACAAGCTGGCCAACAGAAGAAATCGAAATGCACCAAGATTAGCCGATAGTAATAACTCTTGCAAACAGGTGTGGAGAGTGTCCTTGAGTTACCAATATCAAAATTAAAATACCTGTTGATGGTTAAATCCCTTCGATATGCGTCTTCTTTTGCTGTGCCAAATTTCTGTGGTAAAACAGGCTAACTTAAATAGTGATGCACCCAGCACAGGTAAACTTGAATAACTAAAAGTCATACATCCTACATGAAGTAACAATTTAACCAAACAGCATGAAAATAGCTCAACTTAAAGTAATGATCAAACAGAAAATCACTGTGATGGAAACATTTAAGTGCACTAATAATACACACAAGGTTCTAACCTATCTACATCAACAACCAATTCAAAGTTTTCAGTCTCTCAAACTATGATCCAAAAGATGATTAGCTACTTCATGGAGTAATTCAGCCCCTTTACCAAATTAACAGCACATGTCAACATTTATAAAATATTGAAAATGAAAAATAATGTAAAGGATTCAGAATATGAAATATTATGTAATGAAATTCTGTTCCTAATTACCTCATTCTTATTAATTTCCTCGTATAAGCATGCCAAATTCAAAACAAGAAAACACTGACTGTATATAGCATGTTTTAAGTTCTTCTTAACAAACAGAACAGCCTCAGGTACATGTCATGCACATGAAATTAGAAAAATAATAGCTGAGTTCTAAGCTAAATTTTATACCATAGTAGGAATGCGGCTGTTCTCACTGTAGTCTTCACTCCTTAAGTTTACAAAATCAATCCATAAATCAAGAAGACGCATCCTTGCAGTTTCCAAGTGTTTAGACTGGTCAGGATTGCTGCAAAAGTAGAATCAGATAACATTAAGGTCAAATGTAATATCATAAAACACTATGAAGACCAAAAGGCTAGAATTTGTAAAATAATGACCACTATTAATCTATTAAGAAGTTCAAACCACCACATGAAAAGGAGATGTGCAAGGATAGCAATTGAAATGTAATATTTAGATTCACCAACATGAATTTTTCCAATAAGACAAGATAAAGGGGAAAGCATCTTAAAGAACAGAACAAGAAACCGGCAAAGTCATCAAAGTCAAAAGAAAATCTTTTTTAAAAATCTGGTTTTGAAATGAAACCAAAGGTATATTTAACTTTGAACAGAAAATAATTATCCCTAAAATGAAGAAAATAAATAAATACTTATACCGTGGAATAACCCCAACTCCATGAGCCTCTTCCCCTGTAGATAACAAGTATTCCCTAACCTTATCAACAAATTCGCTGCCAAACATATTGTCGATAGCAATGTCGATGTCACAACATTCTTTGCCTAGAAGCTGCAAAAAACATAAAAAAAAAATCTTATACGAATCCCAGAAGATAAAAAAGCACTGAGAATTTTAATCAGACAATAAAAACCCATAGAAAAAGAAAATCATTAAAGTCTTATCATTTCCTCCAGCATGCTTATTGCTTAAGACTTATATGACCAGAACCATTTACTCCTCACGATTCTCTTTGCTAAACCTTCATTATTCATTACGGACTTTCATCAAACATGCTTTGGGCATCTTCTCACAACACAGATAATACCGCAGCAATAAAGCTTACCTTATCACGAACCCAACCCCCAGCTACACGGAGCTCAGTGTTGAGATTGAAATGGCGAAGAGTGTTGACTAAGCGGTCAAAAATCTGCTTTTCAACCTCATTCAGTTCAATCTTGTCTTTCACTTCAATCACTGCTCTTGCTGCTGCCTCTGATGACACTGTCGCCATTTCCTTACAATAAAAAACCCCAGGAGTTTGAATTCGAGTTAGGGTTTTACTTGGGTAGGAAAAGCTTGGAAGAGAGACGAAATTTGTTTTGCGTCTGTTGAGGAGGCTTGGGGAGAAGAAAAGACGGAGGGGGTCGAGTTTTACAGTGTTGAGAAATGCTCTCATTGTTTTCTTCTTTTCTTATATTGTTCTTTTTTTTAAGGAGTACGCTACCGGTTTTATGACCTTTTGAATATGGTTGTGGGAACCCATACCTTTACCTCTCTTTTTTTTCAATTCTTATTTTCTTTGAGAATTAGTCTATGAAAATAAATTTATTTAGATTTGAAAGTTGCCCCAATCAATTCGAAATGAGGTGTAATTCTTGTTTTTATTTCAATAAACAAATGTTGATGAATTTTTTAAAAACTTGATACAAGCTCAATTTAGGATTTTTAAAAAAAATAGTTAATTCCCTGATAATTATTTTATATGTAATAAATATTCTTTTTCTACTTTTAATAATCTAGTTATCTTTGTTTTAAAAAAATAACTGATACAAAAAAAATTTATTATACACTGAAAATGATAAAATATCTTCACTTAAAATTTATATATATATATATCATGGTAAAATTTCAAACATGACAATCTTAAAAAATAACATTTGTTCTTAAATTTAAAATGTAAAATAACAAAACACATTTAAAATTAAAATTACTGATTCCTATAATAAAAAAACAATAATAACAATAATTATGAGAAATAATTTAACTGATCAGGTCTTGAGTTTACTTTTCAATGATCACGAGTTCAAGTCTTTTCAAAACTACCTAAGACTTACATAATCATTAACTTCAAAACCTATAAAATTAGTCGAAGTATACACAAGCTAGCCCGGATATCAACATTAATAAAAAAAAATAAAAATAGTTCATAATAATAATCAGATTAAAATTTGTAAGGATTGGTTTTTTTTTTTTCCGCCATTTGAATTGCATCTATAAAAATCAATATTAAATAACATCGAGCATACTACGCTAACGAATTACAATAACGAGGCCCATCACAACAACTAATCCACCTCCTTTCGTCTCCGCTCCAACTTATAAGCAAAACTTTTACGAGGTTCTTGGCTCAAACTGGTGGTGAGAAGCACTGTTAGGCCAGCGACTGAGAAGCAACCACACTACCAAACTGGTGGTGAGAAGCACTGTTAAGCCAGTGACTGAGAAGCAACCACACTACCATAACACACGTTGAATCTCTAAAACCATATAGACTTTTTGGATGAGCTGCGGTTTAGGTCAACATTTTGTATGGGTAAGCCAAAATCTAAAGATGAAAAGTCTGGTTCCACACTCTGAGATCCATCATCAATCATCAAACTACACACAAATCAAGCCTCCTTCAATTGAACCAGACAATTTCATCATGGAAAATGATAATTGACTCGCCCAATTGTATACACCCTGTCATGTGTTCTCTGGTCTCTACAACAGGTCGTTCTTGCTTGTGTGCAACTAACAGCAATCCATTCAATTGGAATAGAAAAATCTTGGATTCACTATGATAGCTGGCAAAACCAATCCAAATGAGAGTGAAATAAACAGGATCCCACTAAGCTCTAGCATCTCTCCCTCCTTTCCTGCTGACAGCCTCACACAATCGGCAAGGCAACGTGTCAAGGCTTGCAGCACGGGTCTTCCCATAATTACCCAAAACACCACATCTTCCCCATGCATGGTATTCAGCATAGGCTACAGGGTCATTAGCTAGGTTCCTGAGATAAGAAGCCAATTCCTCCTTGGAGCTAAATTTGGTCCCATCTATTATTGAATGTGGAGGAACAAAGTCCAAAACATTGGGTGCACCAAAATATATTGGAACTGCACCGGAATCTAAAGCATAAAATAGCTTTTCTGTCACGTAACTCTGTCCAGGTGTTTTCAATGGCAAGGACAAATTTTTAATGAGACATGGCACAATGTAGATGATCCCACCATTTTGGTTTGACACTGGCATCATTGGCACACTCAGGATAGAAAGAAAGGGCCATGTCTAGCCCGCCAACATTGTTCAAGCACTTGCCAAAGGAATGGTGAGGCAGCAAGCTGAGGAGACTCTTAGCCAGCTGGTTTCTAACAGCAAGGCAGCGTGATGAAGACCAATAAACTAGTGTATCCTAGGAAGGAAAAAAGATAATGAAATCAACAACTAATTTCTTTACTGGAAATAATATAATTTTAATTGATAAAAAAAAAAAAAGGCAAACTAGCAGAAGGAATAGAAAAAGGAATGACCGTAAGCCAGACACTTACTTTGTCCTTACGACGAGACACGTGATAATTTCGACCACTATGAAAGAGTGCACCAGCATATGTTGACTGAACATCATCTTCCACATGATAGCTAATAAATAAATCCTCATGACCTGAACGTTTCCTGCCAGCCTCAAGATCCATATAGACACGAAGTGGATCACCATTGCGCCTCTAACAATCACATTAAAATTGCCAATTAATGAGCAAATAAGCTAACAGGGATGCACAGGTTGCAGAAGAACACTCAACCAGGATAAGTGAGCAGATAAATGTAGATCAGAAACAAAAAGGATTTAACATGTTTGTGACAAGAGAAAGAACTACGGCAAGAGTGATCATCTCTTTCTCCTTGTTGACTACTGCCAGAGTTATCACAATTATATTGTTTTTATACACGGATGTCAAGATTCCAAAGCACTGCCAGCTGCAGCACTCATGCTTGCTCAATTTGTCAAAATAGTTCTGCACAGCATGTGATGTACAGTAGCATTTGCTCAGTTTGGAACATAACTTCCATTCTATAAAAAGATGTCTTTTCCCCATGCCTTCCATAACAACCTACAAATAGTTAAAAGAAATACAACTCCATAACTCCCCTTTCATCTTAAAAAGCCTCCAGCCCTGAATGAGTTTACTTGTGCTTCATGACACTAGACCTAAGTGACACTCACGGTTTAGTATGTCTACTGCCACATGGTGTTAGACCAGAATCAATAGAACAACAAATGAGTGTCAGATTCAGGGTCTCTCCACCATGCCATTGGGGTGCCTGCACAGCTATTTGTGGAGAACAAGCAACTCCTCCTTTTTCTAAAATCTGCACTCTGCTAGTTTTGTAAGATAAGAAGAAAGGGCAAATAAAAAAAAAAACTGTCTTGGGATAACAGAAGGGTGTTCACTAAACACTCAAGCTAATCATATCCACAAACCAGGACCAAAAAGCCACTCAATATTTCCTTACAAAGATAGAGCTAAATACAACACCTTCGTCCATTGTTTTTTTTTTTTTTTATCATACCTTTCCCCATTGTTAAAGATTATAAATATTACCCAAGCAGCCACCTGAGTGAAAACAAGACACCCTAGAAAGAACTTTGGAATTCTCAATGTCTCTCAAGGAAATAAGTTTTCTGTTTTTTATCTTTACCTTTCAACAAAACTTTATAAAGATTATTCGCATCAAAATTCCCAAAATTGCATACGAAGATTGCATTCTGGATACCATGATCCAAAGCAAAGTCTTTCCTCCTTAATCCATGAAACATCATCCAAATCATCTAACCTAGAATTGACCTCCTTAAACTAGCCATATGCTGGAAATATAGACAAACAGTGCAGACACTGCCGTCCCCATATGCCAATTGTACCACATAGAACTTGCAGATGCCATCACTAACAAGAAAATTGGTTCTAAACAATTTGCTGTGAAGTCTGTCTATCTAGGCAATCAACTTTATGGTTTGTTCCAAAATCAGCTTGCGATTGGCAATGGAGGGATCTTAGGTTTAAATCTATTATTGTATTAAAGAAATCAGTACCAGTAACGGCAGAGCACATATATGAAACCAAACAACAAACATGATTACCTATTCTTTTGAACATAAGACCACATTTCTCAACACAGCAAAATTGCAGTCACCAAGTATCATATTCTACCTAGTTGATGCTCACCTATCATCACTTGCTCATTAGAAATATTTAAATAATACAATACAACAGATGCATCTAAAAATATACGCTTCAGATTTTCAACAACAACTAAGTCTATGGATTTAACACTTTCTGCAATTCCAATAAACTGAAAATCTCGAAACAAGTAAATCTTGGGTCAAAACAAAATACCTGAAGTGGAGGACGAGCTGTTTCAAACAACAAAGCATCAGGCTTGCCAGCAAGAACAGAAGACTTAGTCCACAAACAACTCAACCCACAACGACAAGAATACAAATTATCCAAATTGCTAGGAATCCAAGTCCACCCTTTAACCAAAACACTGACATGCTGCATCTTCAACTCACTACACCCCACATCACCATTAACAACCTGCACAGAAACAGACCCATTTGACCCCTTAGACCCAAAAGAGTCCAAATTCTTATATTTCTCTCTAAACTGAACACAACCCACTTGAGAATCCCATTTCTTGAAAGCAATGAACAAGTCAGTGAAAGGATCAGGTGCTGTTTTGATAGGAAAGTTTGAGTCTTTAATATAAGAGGTAATCGAGGTTGTAATGGATGGAAATTCAAGGAAACCAGAAAAGAAAAGGATTATGACTGTAAAGAACAGCATGAGTGTGATTGTGTAAGTGCTAAGGGGTTTTAATTGCATGATAAAATAGATTTTGAACTGGGTTTAACTCTCTTTCTCTATAGAAAAAAAATAAAAAAAATAAAAAGAGGAGATTTTTGGGGTTTTTGACTTAAATGAATTTTTTTTTCTCTTCTTCAGTTTTTTTTTTTTTTTCAGCAGTTTCTTCTTGTTTTATGGATTTTGTTTTTTTGAAAAATAGCATATTTTGTTAAATATTTTAGAAAAATAACATAAATTTAAAAAATATTTAAAAAATAACATAGTTAAAACATAGTATTATTTATAAATAACTACAATTTAAAATAACAATCATGTCTTAAAATATATTTTTTTAAACAATCACTATTTAAAATAACAGTTATTTAATTAATGAATTTTCTCAAAATCCTTTTTGTTTTTTCAAATTAATCAATCTCAAGTCAACTAACTATTCTTGCGACAACTTGGAAAAATATAAAAGAAAATTATAATTAATTATAAATTAACTTTGAATAAAATCTTTAATAAATTACATCATATTTAACAGTTTTTCAAGATTTAGTTAAAATTATATCGTCGAGATTTTTATAACAATATTTGATATATCAAAAACAAAACTTTGATGTGTTCTTATTAACTCATTTTTTTTTAATTATTGGATCTTAAATTTTATTTTTTTAACCATTAGATCTTTGTAAAAATTTAGGGATATAATTTTTGAAACATCCATTATTCTTAACTACTATTCTCAGTAATTTTTTAAAATATGTTACTTTTTCAAAACTTTAATAAGAGTATGAAAATATTTGAAAGTGTGGTAATTTCAAAATATTTTTTATTTAGAAATATATTAAAATAATATATTGTTTTTATTTTTAAAAAATTATTTTTGATATTAATATATTAAAATAATCTGAAAATACTAAAAAAAAATTAATTTGAAATAAAAAAATTTTAAAAAATATTTTTAAAATACAAAAACAAATATTAAAATTCTAAAATTTCATAGGTGAAGACGAGGGAGAAAGAGAGTTAAAAAACGTAACGCAAAACAATAATAAAGAGCGGTTAACACCTGACTACTTTTAAGGTTTTGCAAAAGGGTGATCTGGTCTTAGGTTTATCGGTTCTCCTCCTCCCTGGCTTTAAATTTCTTATGCACGTGGCTAATTTAAGAGACCATTAACAAGTTTGTTTTATGTAAAATATTTTACATTATAATTTTTTTATATTTTTTTATTAAAAATATTTTATAAAAAATATCATTACTAATCAAGTATGATAAAATTTATAAAATATTTAAGTAAAACAAATATCCTTAAGTATATAGTTTTTTACGTTTTAGGTATTACTAGTTTATCCTGCGGCTTTGATAAAAGTAATTGGAATGTAAAAAATAATATTTAAACTTTAGGAAACTTTTTAGTATTGTTATTAAATTTAGTATATTAATTTAAATTTGTAAATTTTTAAC
>Ga0325414_1007415_pt1 | contig 11623 bp, 4 predicted proteins | sample PopdelMetagenome_8_FD_206183 | JGI IMG/M metagenome (GOLD analysis project Ga0325414, IMG submission 206183) | Populus deltoides microbial communities from Bellville, Georgia, United States - Leaf-PdKOR-R3 | ecosystem: Host-associated > Plants > Phyllosphere > Phylloplane/Leaf | place: USA... | reverse complement strand
AAGGTATCTTAATATATTAGATACGTTATTATAAAACATGCTTTAGTTAAGGAGTTATTGATACTTCAAGTGCAAAATGATGATATAAAACCTTGATAAAAATGCACTTTTAAGTACTAATCACACGTGTTACATATTTATAGAAGAGATGCCGAGACAAAGTTGAAGCAACCCTGGAATGGCCTTTTTGGCCGCTGGAATTAGTCGCACATGTCATCCATAAATAGTAGAGTGGATGATGCGTTCTCAACACTTGTCTATTTTTTTAATTTATTTTTATTTCTTAAAAGACTAGAATGCTCTTGCACCACCCAAAAACAACAAAAAAACCAGCTGCAAAATAACTAAAATAACTTTTGACCATAGGCTTAAGAAAATAAGCTAAAAGACACTACCAAAAAATCTACGAATACAAACAAAATCACTGATGAAAAAAATCCATTGGTATTTTGGGGTGATATTTACCAACCAAATTGATTCCATTGCCCAATCCATCGGTATTTACCAACAAAAATATTCTGTCTATAAATACTGAGAGAATCTCAGTCGATCTAAAAAAATTTAAAAAAAACCAAAAAGTACGATGACGTGTATTTTTTGTGGATGCTTTTACTGGCGGAATTACAGATGGATTCAAACAGCGAAAACCGTGACGTGTCACTTATACTGACATAATTGCTGACAGATAGAAACATTTCGTCGATAATTTCATCGGTAGTAGTTAATATATGACCTAATTGTCAACCCTCTCCTCCCCTATTTCTCCTTCCCCTCTGCAACTAACCCCCCTCCCCCTAATCTGCAACAAACAAACTAACCCCCCTCCCCCTCACATCCCATCTCATCTCAACACAACTCATCTTTCATCAACCTTTCCAGTCACACAACACTTTTATTGTGGATTTTTCATTTTAAATAGTTTGTTCATTTACAGGAATTCCAGCATGGATTATCCATTTCATGTGAATATTCATATGTATGGAAGTTGAATAAGACAAAGTTGTGGTCAATAACTGCTCCATTCCTTGTGCTTTCGGATAGATTTGTATCGGTAAATTTCCGACGAACATATTCCCTTGGTTTATACCAAGAGAATTACAGTGGGAAAAAAATTAAAACAAAGTAAAAAAAATGATGATGTGTCAATTTGACCAATTGAATTACCGATGGAATAAAGTTGGTCGGTAAAGTCCGTCGGTAACATCGTTGGTAAACTATAAACATTGTTCATTATGTTAATTACAAAGGGAATCACCGATGGAAAATTCCGTCAGTATTTTCTAGATATCTCCAGAACTATTCACTTTCTAATTGCACTATTAATTGTTGTTCTTTACGGACAAAATCACCGATGGATTGAAAAGTCGTCAGTGTTATTTGGAGGTTTTCTGAAAAAATTCAATCAATTTAAAATTTTTATTTAAATATTAAAGACGGAATCACTAACGGATTAAAAATCGTTAGTGATTGTTGGCGGTTTCTGAAAAAAATTTATGAAATTGAAAATTTAAATTAAATATTACAGACGAAATTACCGACGGAATAATTATAAAATATAAATATTTAATTATCCGTCGGTAAAACTATCGCTAACGCGCCCCAACAAAAAAGCTTGAATCCCCTTATTTCACAACAGACAGACTTATTCCTTCTTCTTCTTCTTCTTCTTCTTCTTCTTCTTCCATATATGTAAAAAACATCAATATCTATTTCTTTCTCTTCTCTTCTCTCCTCATCTCCTTCTCTTCTCCTCCATGCTCGAGTATGTCTTTTTCTTCTTTCTTCTTTTATCTCCTTAGTTTTTTTTAATTAACATGCTTAACAAAAAAAAAATTCTCTCCTTAGCTTCACTTGCAACTACATTAAGATAAGATTTTTTTTTCTTCTTTTTTCATGATTGTTTTCACTATATTTGTTTTTTATTTTATTTTTAATTGTTTTTGTTCTTAATAATTGTATAAATGTTGTTGTGAGATTTTTTTTTCATATGAGATCAATTTTTAGTTGATTTATTTATAGGATTTTTAAATTTTTAGCAATCACAACTTCATTTTTCATATGAATTTTTTTAGTTGAATTTATTTTTTTATTTTATTTATTTGTTGCAAATTTGTTTGAGTTGATTTTCTTCTTCTTTTTTCCAAGCATTTTGAGTATATATTATAGAGTGTTCATTTATGTTAATTTAATTATTTTATAATTTTATAAAATGGATTTTTTTAAAATGTTTTTAAATAATTACCGACGGAATTACCGATGATATTTTTCGAGGGATATACCGATGGAATGAAGCGGGTAATTTTTTTAACGTATCTATTCCATCAGTAAATTCGTCGGTAATAATATTTTTTTATTACTAACGAATTTACCGACGGATAAAAAAATTACCGATGAAAGATTTACCGACAGAGAATTTCTGTCGGTAATTTCGTTGGTAAATTAATTACCGACGGAATATGTGTCTTATGCTGACGAAAAAATTCTGTCGGTAAAACTGTTAAATGTTATAGTGAGTGAAAAGAAAGAGTGATTTGATAAAAATCGTAATTCGTAAGTAAATTAATTATGTAATCCTCCAATCATTTCAATATATTAAATAAAAATCTGAAATATAATTGATATTTTATATAGGCCTCTAACATGTAGAAATAAATTGTGATATTTTTATGCATAAATATCAAATAACAAAGGGTTGGACAGACCATGTGAGGTGCCATTTAGTCCAAGTTAATTAATTGCTCGTGGGTTCGGTCTTTTGAAATTGATGAATATTCAAGTAGATATAATTGAAAAGCAAATGCAGGCAGGCGTTTTAAAAGGATGTCTACATCACCTAGAAGAGGTTAATACGACAGGAAAATCATAAGGTCAATACGATAAGTATTTGTACACCATTGCTTACATCAACGTAGGGTCGGTATTTATTTCTCCTTCTTTTTTTTTCTTTTTTTTTTTATTTATTTCTCCTTCTTTTGAGAGTAATAGCGTAGCTATAAAACGCGGCCTGGACTATCAGTCAATTCAAGATATAATATAAATATTTTTTATTAATTAAATTAAATCAATTCTAAATTTATATAATCTGAATCTTTAATTCAGTCGACTTACTTAACCACGAGTAAAAATAATTTATTGAAAGATTGATTTTCTATTAGATCTGTGAGGAGCTGTGTTTTGCTTTTAAAAAAATATATAGGACACATCATGAAAACCATTTATGAAATCAAAATTATAATTTTAGCTCCAGCCACTATTGGTAATCCAGTGGCTCTAGACGAGGATTGGTATATGGCAACTCCAAATGAAGCCATTGTTGGTAATCTGTCAGACCCTGCAGATGCTGTTGGTAATCCAGTAAACCTCATAGCCACTAATGATAATCTAGCATATGCTAACAATAAACAACTTGAGGAGCCTGAAACCGAACTACAATGGGTGACAAACTACAAGGTTGCTTGTGTAGTGAAGAAGGTTTTCTCATGAAAAGCTCTAAGGTTGTTTAGAATAGGTGGATAAGATCTAGCTTAGACTTGTGAATTTTGATTCTGAAAAAAAAAAACTATATATGATGTATCCAGTTTTCATCTCATATCAATAAAGTGAATTTTGGTCATAAATTCTTTATGTAAAGAACCTTTATTTAAAAATTGCATGATATCACATCATTTTAAATCCTTTTCCTAAAAAAACTTGAAAAGAACTGGTTTTATGCATGATTACTAGAAATGAATTATAATATGTTCAAGATGAGGTTTAAGCGATTCTCGATTAAGAGGTGACCAAACCAAACAAACCAAAGTTAATTACGATATAAAACCTATCTATTTTTTGCATGAATAAATGGTTGGTAGTGACTCTGTAATCACCCACAAGTTCTTTCAGAAAAAGGATAGTTTATTGATACTAACGATATGAGTTTAAATGAGGAAAAATCATTTTTGTTATCCCTTCACTTTCTAATAATATATCTCTTGTGGTTTTCATTTAAGCTTGAATAAGTTTTTCTTTGTTAAAACTCTTACTAAGGTCACACCTCATACTAGAGGTAAGAAGAAAATATGAGTAAACTGCCAAAATACACACATGGACCTATGAAGGTCAAAAACCAACACTAGGGGGCATCATAAAAAAAAAAAAGAGAATGAAAGAAGAAAAAAAAAGAAGTAAAAGAAAGGAAAAGAAAAATAAATGATGGTCTTATGATACTCCAAGACTATAAAGCAAAGATCCCGAAGCGAGACTCTTCATTAAGAAAGAAAGTATATACAAATGAAGTCTAAGAGACAACTTTATAAAAGAAAATAGGTAGAAGAAAAGTGATCCTAGGTCTTTAAACCTTCAAATACTTTTTAAGCCTAAAAAAAATCCATCTCTTTCATAACCCATAGCCATAGCCTTTATTACATGTCTTTAGAATTCCTTTCTAATCAAGCACACATAATCTGGGCTAATAAACAATGATCTTACCGTTCAGCGAAGTGATAAATGAGTAGCAACCTGCTTTTATTCATGAAAGAAAATTTTAAATTCTAATATGAGGTAAAACCTTGATTCTATACAGTTTTTCAAGTAAATACTTGAAACCTTTTTGAAAACTGAAACAGAAGGTCACTTTTGGTAAAAGTCTGACCTAAAGACGACTCACACTCTGAAATCTGATAAAACCCTTAGGTGAATTGCGGGTCGAAATGTACAAATTCAAAACCAATGATGAAAATGAAAATAATGGTCAACTTGAGGGCTGACAATTGAGTTTGGCAGTGATGAAATTGTATGAAATTAAAAGTCTGAAGGCAATTATGGGTACAATTAAAAGCAATTGGAAGAATAGGAACTTAATTGAATTTTATAAAATCCCAAATTAAGAACCTTAAATGACACATCATTTAGAGTTAATGAAGAGAAGGTGAATGACACGTTATTCGTCAGCTTGCACCTTTATTTTGATAATTTTGGCCGATCGAGTTGACAATCTCAAACGCATAAATATGGAGTTATAGACCTTCAAATTGAGCAAGGTTGGATCCAAATAAAAGGTGTGAACCCCCTCTACCAACTTTAGTTGGTATCAAGTGATGATGAAGTCAAAATTGTTCTAACGAGACCTCGAAAGTGGACAAGTCAGTTAGCCCCGACAATGCAACCAACATCCAAAAAACAATTTGGTTTTCATGTGTTCACACATAAAGTTTCCTCAATGGATTCTTATCAATAATACTCCTCTCAAGATCAAGAGGTCAAAAATAAATTTAAGACCTCCTAAAACCCTAGCAATTGAAAAAAAGGGAAAGAAAAAAGAAAAAGATAAGAAAAGATAAGAAACATTTAAGAAATATTAATAAGAAATATAAGGGTAGAGGTCCAAAAGTCTAAACAAAAGTTTTCTTAAGCCTTGTAACTTTGTGAGAGGTAAAAGTTTCCAAAGGAAAGCCAAGAGAGAGTAGTTGTTCTAGGTATACATTACAAACCAAAAAACAGGTCCTTTATGGCTTGCTTTTGTTTTTTTTTTTTTTTCAGTTTACATTCATCTCTTTGTTTCTATGTTGTTTTATTTAATGATGTTCTTTAGAAGTCTTTTTGTGTTTTTGATATATTAAAGTTGTTATTTAAGTTTTCTATACATCTAATGTTGTTTTAGTTTTTTTTTAGCTTAAGCTATGCATGTTAAAGAAAATGTGTTTATCCTAGGTATGTTAGGCCTAGTCATGCATAAAATGGGTTTAGAAAACCAATTTTGAATCCATGTTGCATGAACATGTAAGTTGTTTTAGGTTGTTAGTTTGTTAATTTAGTAGCTCATGTTTAATTCTGATGTTTTTTTTCTTAGTTTTGTTTTATTTAAACATGTTTGTATATGTTATTGTGACTTGTTGGGATAAAAAGAGCATGTTTTAAAAGCCAAAAATGCATATTTCTAGGCTTGACAGTGGCTATGCATTTATGGGTATGGCTGGGTTTTTTGTTTTTGGGTTTATAGGCAATGTATTTTGTGTTCTTAGAAAGAATATTGTCTTAACCTTTTGATTTGGACTAAAATTTTCAAAAAAAACCCTCCAGATTTTTGGTAGTCCGTTTATGATTTTGTTAGTAAAAAAACAAACAATACATAGTTAGAGATGCATTAATTAACAAGGTATTGGAATTTTCAGTCTGTCGGTAATTCCCTCGAGAACCTGACAGTCACTTAATGCACTTTAATTGCTAGCACCGACATGAAAAGGAGAACAGTTCCCTTCACCTCTGGAATACACTAACGGACGTGATTCGTCGGTGTTTCCATCGATGGTTTGGACTGTATTTCTCTCGGTGTTGTTGACTGTGAACAATGTCAGGGGGAGGGGAACAATTCCCTCTGCCTTTGGAATACACCGACAAACACAAACCGTTAGTGTTTCCATCGGTCTTTTGCATAGTGAATGACGGATTATATTTATATTCCTTATCTATCCATCCTACAAATACTTAAATTGAAAGTTGCACGCACAACACAATAACATCAGTTCACATAACAATTATAAAATAAATACTTTTTTGTTGAGAATTCCGTCAATAACTATTACATTATAGTTTATTGCATTACACTTTCATGTTTTGATAGTTAACCAGAATTGTCCTTTTCTTCTTTAATTTACTCGTTGTCAACTCCATTGCAATCTTCTACGGTGATAATATTGCTATTATCATCTTCATCGACTTGTGCTTGTCCTCTAGAGCTCAATACAACATTCAACTCCTTAGCATCAACATCAATAAAAATATTATCTAAGATGCGAAAATTTGAATTTTCTTTCAAGTTAATCAATGGAGCAACTAGATATGATTCAACCAACACTTACTTGAAAGACATTATAGGGGTGTATGTGTAATAAACTTGTTGGCATTGCTTGGCGAAAACAAAGACATCATTGACGTTATGGAGTCTAGCTTTTGAGTTAATTTCAACCAAATCATAATGGAGATCTACTCTAATTTCTCTGTTAGTGATGTCATATCAATAGCATTTGGATACAAAGACTTTATTATGCTCGCTATGATATTGCAGTTCAATTACCTCGCTATGAAAAAATGACTCCATTTGGATAAAAACACGTATCCATTAACAAAATACCCGTTGTAGCACTTCACTTTTCTTTCAGGACCCAGACTTAGTAAAGACAATGTAACGCTAGCATTCCTTTCCATTTTATAAACCTAATGCGTCAAGTACAACAATGAATAGTAATCAAGAATTCTGTAATGAAATTAAGTGTCCCAATAGATAATGAGTTTGTGATAGTACTTACATGTGTTTTGAACTACGTTACATATTGTTCATCTTGTAATCGAAAAATTTGAGATTTGGTCAGTTGTAAGTTATTAGACAATAAATATTGATGATGTTGGCTATGAGGTATAATTTGTGATATTACAAAAGAGAAATAGTCAATTAATAACAAAGTTTAAGTAGCATACTTACTAAATAAAAGGTCTAAGTTCATCGCAGTTAAATAACACATAATTATGTCCTTGTCTGAATTCTATTTCAGAAAAATATCTTCCTCTGACATCATTTTTTGGTGCGGGTCGTCCAGAATTGGAGAATATTGACAAGTTCTCACTCGAAGGCACTTCACCACTATCGTCATGCCTTGGAACGCGATTGATTCTTGTTCTCAAATGAGGCTCAAAATAGTACGAGATAAATGTTCAGATCTCCTCAACAATATAGGCCTCACATATCGATGCCTCAATATGCGCCTTGTTTTTCACCTTCACCTTGGTTTTATCATTGTTTTTTATTTGTTATTATTTGTTAAATTTAAATTTTATTTTTGAATTAAATAAAATTAATTTATAAAAAGTATAAGTGGATGCTCACTTGTATATATGTAGCAACATGTTAAACAATTTGTTCATTTACAGGAGTTCCAGCATGGATTATCCATTTCATGTGAATATTCATATGTATGGAAGTTGAATAAGACGAAGTTGTGGTCAATAACTGCTCCATTCCTTGTGCCTCTGACATATATATGTAGAAATAATTAAATTGTGATATTTTTATGCATAAATATCAAATAACAAAGGGTTGGACAGACCATGTGAGGTGCCATTTAGTCTAATAAGTTAATTAATTACTTGTGGGTTCGGTCTATTGGAATTGATGAATATTCTTCAAGTAGATATATATATAATTGAAAAGCAAATGCAGGCACGCGGTTTAAGAGTATGTCTGCATCACCTAGAAGAGGTTAATACGGCAGGAAAATTATAAGGTCAATATATTGGTTTTATCATTTTTTTTATTTAAAATAAACCTAAACCAATCCTAAATTTATATATATAATCTGAATATTTAATTGAGTGGACTCAGTTGAGTCAACCACGAGTAAAAATGATTTATTCAAAGACGTTTTCTATTATGCCTTTGAATTTACAAAGAGAAGCTGGAAATGCATCCAATCAAGGCTTTTTTAGAGGAGAAATTATTAGACATGGGAGGAGTTGTGTTTTGCTTTTTTAAAAAAATATAGGACACGTCATGAAAACCATATGATAAAAACCATAAGTAAATTAATTATGTAATCCTCCGATCCAATAATTTCAATATATTGAAATAAAAATCTGAAGGGGAAGAACTTAGGAATATACATTGGATGAGAATTCATATATATATGATTGTGCACTTGCAAAGAATACGAACAACAAGACATATATATCTTTGTCCTGAGTACTGTGGACGCATGTGATTTGTTCGGTGACAATCGACCTATCACAATTATTAATTTCCTCTGGATCGGTACCTAATTGTTCCTTATAAAGAATCCTTGCTTTTAACCGGATTGAATATATGGATTAATTTACGGTATTTTTAATAGTAAAATAAAAAAAATGTTTATATATTTAATTTAAATTGTTAATGAATTGGGTGATTTATTCTTAGGTACTAGTAATAAGATATTATTAGTACTGGTAGATTTCAATTTCTGGGATTCTAAAGAAATGGAATTTTTTTCATTTTTTTTCTATACAAATTAAGAACACCAAACACATTAATTTTCTCACAGACCAAATAAGTTCTATTAGTTTTTTCTTAGACAATTACTTTGACTATTTTATAGTTTAGTCGTTTTTATATTTATTTTCCATGTCTTCTTGCCGTGTGCATGTCTTCTAACATGGAAGGTTGACAAGGTAAAGAGGAGGAGACAACGACGGGGAACAACATATTTATATATATATATTAAAAAACTCATATTTTTTAAATATAATATGAATGTAATATTCGTTGAATGTAGTTTTTTTTTTTTTTTTTTCTGGCTTTATTTATCAAAACTCTTAGAACCGTGGCTCTAGTCATTTGACTCGGTCATATATGCTACAGACAACATTCATGCTATTATTAAATTACAAAGAGGAAAATAGCATGACTAATTTCTTAAAATCTCCGAAGACTTGCAAGAACAAAGATTATGCGTAACGAGCTTGATAATGTTTCTCTCGGAGTGTTCTTGTTTTAATGTACGCTCTTCCTTTCACAATTTTATTTAGTACTCAATTTAGTGCAATATTTTCTCTATTTTTCTTCATAAATTTTATTTATTACAATTTTTTCTTTTCAGAATTCATATATTGTCTTTTCCGATTAAAGTAATGTTTTTCTTTTGGAGCCGCAATGTACGTAGATTAATATGTTATTTTTTTAAAGTTAATAATATCAAAGTTAGACAAATTCATGTTTATATTTGATTAAAAATCAAATTAACTATACAAGTATTATTGTTAAAAAAGGGTTTTAATACTAAAATAATTTTTTATAATACAAATGGGTCATTATAGAATTTATCTAATTAGCAAAATCAGGTTCTTGTTTTTTTTTTTAATATATCAAATTAGCAAAATTGGATGTTCATTTTTTTTAATACTAATCTTTTTTTCAAATTAATTATGCAATTTTTTGTTCAAACTCAAGGAATAAAGATAGATATCTTTAACCTTATTTTACAGCATAATGGGCTCTAAAAGGCTTTAAATTAATCTACTAATGAAATACCACTATCTCATTTTATTTTCGAAAAAAAATGTTGACTTACATTCGAGAAATTAGCAAAATGTTGAACGACCACCTTCGGAGCTATTATATTATAATTTGAAAAGAAAAAAAGGAAAAAAAATCACTTATTTTGGTAACAATTTTAACCAATTTTCTATGTGCTCCAATTGAATGGAAGATTTCTGGGGGCGCCGCTGCTTTCTTAGGTTTTAAATGTTCTTCCTTTTAAAAAAAAACTAACTAAATAAATAGATAATCTTTGTTTGATTGGCAATTGGATTTTCATATCCTAATATTTGGTAAGAGAAATTGATGAATCAAAATATTAATTATTTACAAACGACTAATTATTTTTTACAGGCCTGTTTGAAAGTGTGGTTGCGGTTGCTTTTCGAAGTGTTTTTCGTGCCGAAATACATTAAAATGATATTATATTATTTTTTAAAAATTATTTTTGAGATCAGTCCATCAAAACGATCTAAAATACACAAAAAAATTAATTTTTAGCAAAAAAAATATTAAATGTTTTGAGAACACGGTTTGCATCGCGTTCCCAAACAATACTTAAAGTTATTCAAACTTCTTTTTTTTGTATACATCTGTATTTGGTGTTGTTTTTTAATAGGTTAGGTGAACTTAAATTATATTAGAGTAATTTTTATATGATTTAATTTTAATTTTAAATTAAAAAAAGTTAAATAAAAAAATTATTTTTTCTCAATATCATATTCAAACTTTTTTTATTAGTTGTTGATATTATTTAAATTGGTAAAGGCAACTAAATTAGTTCGTAATATCTTTTACGTGATAGAATTTTAGATTTGAATTAACCAAAGAGTCATGTAGATAAATTATAAAATTACTTATTAAAGCAAGTTTAAAAATAATATCACATAATTTTTTATAACTTAAATATTTTTATTAAATTTAAAAAGTTTGCCTGGATTCGTGGCTAGTTCTTTTTTTATTATTTCTCTACATTTTTTTCAAAGTCAACTGTCTTTTACACCAAACTACTCGTATACATCATTATCTTCTCGAATTTCAATTATAAGATTTTTCCCCTCCATTGTTTTTCAGACTTGTCTTTCAAATTAAAAATTTTATCCTCCTCAATATTTAAAATAAAAAAACACTCCATTGGATTGTTTTAATTTCTTCTAAAAAATTCAATCCAAATATTCAATGCTTTTAAAATACAAGTTCGAACTTTAAAAAATATAATTTTTTAAAAAATTAATCAAAAATTCTAAACAAGATTAGTTTTATTTTTTAAAATGATATAAAAATATCCAAATAAAAATAAAAAAAATATTCTCAAAACACCGCTCCATGATATCACAAAATTGCATTAGCAAATTAATTTAAAACATAATCATTTAAGTACTTAAATGGAAAAATGTATTCTTTTCTCTTATAAAAACATAGAATTTAATATAAAAATAAGAATTCCATCATATTAAATGAGATTGGATATTACAAATACAAACGTACTAACTAAATAGTTTCTCTTAAATCGAACCACTTCGAAATTACCAACTGCAACGTAAGATTTATGTCCATTGCCAGATCGGATTTGTTAACTACCAA
>Ga0325414_1007411_pt1 | contig 11625 bp, 6 predicted proteins | sample PopdelMetagenome_8_FD_206183 | JGI IMG/M metagenome (GOLD analysis project Ga0325414, IMG submission 206183) | Populus deltoides microbial communities from Bellville, Georgia, United States - Leaf-PdKOR-R3 | ecosystem: Host-associated > Plants > Phyllosphere > Phylloplane/Leaf | place: USA... | reverse complement strand
CTGACATGGCCACGTTCAAGTTCACGCAGAGGAGCCCCTCTTGTTCTTTAGCGTTTTGCTGTCGGCTTTACAGCACGTACACACTCCAAAGCCCAGATCCAAAAAGAAAACGGGAAGACGAAGACGATCGACTTCCAGGTCAGAAAAGGTCTCGTGTAGCCGAGAAGAATATTCAGATGCCTCCCCACATACCTTTCCGCTGGGACCATACCGGAGTAAAACAATTTACCAAAAAGGGTTACAGATTCGTCAGTCAGGGTCCATGCTTGCTATGATGGTTTTTAGCACTACAGTGAAAAGTATTTTTAAAAAATTTTAAAAAAAATTATGTTTTTTTTAAATTAATATGTTATTGATGTTTTCAAGTTATTTTAATATATTATATTAAAAATAATTAAAAAACATATTATTTTAATATATTTTAAAATAAAAAATACTTTAAAAAATAACTATTATTACCATTCATCTAGACACCACAAGAAAAAGAAAAAGACAGACGAGAGATACCTGTGGTACGAGCGAGAGGGACAACTGGACCTGAGGCATTGCGGTCTTTCAGCAGGGTTGGTTTTCCAGGCCCAAAACAGAAAACTCAAACAAGTAAAGCCTGCCGTATAGATGGCGAACCCTGCCTTGAAACTAGCCTTCAATCTGTATCAAGGAGAAAACTGCACAGGCAACATCCACCAACAGCATCCCAATAACAGTAAGGTGTCAAACATTTTCAACATCCACCAACAATGGCTACCTCTTGCCCTACACCCCAGGGACCAGCCAATTGTTGACGGACGGTGAACTGGACTTTTAGGCCAAGGAAATCAGCATAAGCATACAAAGTTTTGCTGTATCAAATCATAAGTGGTTTCTATTATATACAGTCCTACGATGAGGAGAAAATGAAACAATGAATTATATCCATATATTTAGGAATCAAGATAATAACAAGCATTTCCATGGCATCTTGAGCAATAAATGAAATCCATATTTCTCAAAGTAAAAAAAGAAAAAGAAAAAAAGATCAATTTGCTCCACGATGCTCAAACCCATGCACCATGCTTCCAAGTACATAGCATCCAAACATGCAAGCTAAAAATGCTAGGCAAACATGAGAAGCCAGGAAGAATTTTTATTGCCCTCCTATTTCTTTTGGTTAGATGGTGCATAGCCCCACTATCAAATACATCCCTCTTACCACATGAGCTCTCCAAGACTAGACACACTAAACCCTCAACTTCCCATCCAACCAAATAAATTTTCCCATCCAACCAAATAAATTTCCTAAGATTCACAATCTACGATAGCGTGCCAGAGCTGCATGCTATATATTCATCCAACAATAACTGCAGTAATTACTAGTGTTAATATACTCCAGTTCAACAGCTAAAGCAAGGAGCCATCATGAAACTCCTCCCAAAACCCTTCTTAGCTCGAATTTTTGTTCTGAAGTAAGCCTTGATGGGTACCTGACATCAATCTTGACTCTCAAATTTCCCTTCTTCCCAGGTTCTTTAGAGATTGGCATTCCTTCATTTGGGACAACCACTTCAACACCGGGTTTGACAATATCTGTCAGTGGAAGCACGATATTCCTTCCATCTAGGGTAGTCAGGTTGAAGGTTTTGCCTGTGAGAGCCTCCAGCAGTGTAATCTCCTGTTTGATGACCAGATCATTACCATCCCTCACATAAGTAGCATGAGGTTTTTCATCTACCACAAAAACAATATCTGCAGGGATAATGCCAGGCTCTTGGTTGCCCTTCTCAGGAAATGTGATTTTTGTGCCCTTCTTCCAACCAGGTTTTATCTCAATGGTCAATATCTCTTCAAGAGTCCGAACCTTACTGCAATAGAAAATGTTCATATATCAAGTCAATTAATGGAGAAAGGGAAGGAAGGCATGCACTCAAAGTCAAGTCAACGTCAATCTAGATTTTTAAAAAATTTTAGTGCAAAGAATTATTCACATCTCAAGTCTAAAAAAAAAGAAAAACAGTGAACATGCTGGTCCAAAGTCAGCTTCTAAAAAGCAAGTGATAATTGATACGGAAGGCAACCATTTTTCTTGTTATTTCATAACTAAACAAAGCAAATTTTTTAATAATCTGTGTGCAATGCACAAGTTGATCTGAAAATATCTCCAAATTTGACCAGTAACTAATAACATAGATTAGGGAAGGGGAAACTCTTGACCCGACAATGTTCATAATCTCAATAGGTGGCCAAAACAAGAAGACAAATAACATGGACTAAAGTCAAGAAGCCTTACAGTTTCAGGGGAAAAAAAACCAAAGGAGAAATAAAGTAAAAAAGACCAAGAAACAAACCCCCTTTTTTGTTTTAGTCTGTCATGATGGCTACAGCGAACACACACACACACACACACACTTACTCTCAGTCATTCATTTAGCTATGTATTTATTTTCTAGGCACAAAGTTTCACTACTTACAAAAGTTTTTACACTCCTAAATTTGCTCCATTTTATCCTCCAAACCTGGAAGCCATGGGAACAAATTTTCATCTTTCTTTTTTCTAAATTCCTTTCATCTGTCATTTTAAACAAAGGAAAATTAGTTTGAACAATAAATGGAGCCATCCAGAAAAATAATTTGAAGTATAAGAAATGACAGAGGATGCTTCCCTTCTTGAAAAAATAGTAACAGTTAGCTGCCCTAACATCCCCAAAACATGTAAATGACTAACATTTTAGGATTCAGCTACTATCTAAAAGTCCCACTATAAAGGGAATAGAAAATGACCAACATCCTAACATATAGAAAAATAGTTCCACATAGCAAACTTCTTCCCTTTCTCTTAACCTCACAAGCATATGTAGTCTTCACACTTTAGTAGATCGTGCTGTTTGTACCTTAAGTGGAACACTTCCATCTAGTTTTCAGTTGTAGAGTTTCAAGCCTGTTCTATAACATAAGAAACTGAAGGGCGAAGAATGTACAGTTAGCAAAATCATGTCCACAAAATTTCCCAAAATAAACTTCACCACAAAAATCTATAGCTGCAAAATACTTGATCACAGCCCTAAACAGATGCTTTGCAATATATTTATTTAAAAACTTTTCCATAAGATATGAGTAACAATACAGAAACTAATGAAGCACGTGGAGGGAGGTGCTTCTTTCCATGACTCGTCAAAGAACAAATATCTTATGAGCTTGAATTGCAAGTTGCTTAACTTCTATAATGCTAGTAGAAAGTGGTGAACTTTAGCACTGTATAACCCCAACTCACACCTATTCCATCAAGGGCACATAACACCCAGAACCTAGAATCTGCATAATACACATTTGATTTCCATTGCAAAGATCAGAAAAGGTTCATATCCAAGAGCCATAGCCAGCTGAAACTTGTAGTTCCAAATGAAGATAGCATAATCAATAGCAAATAAAGACAGTAACACAGGAAGCAACACAGTGGACTACCTTATTGCATGATTGTCATCCCTCAATGTGCTTCTTAGACTGTACTGAGGACTTTGATATGGTTATTCACAAATATACTGTCACCACAAATTAGCTTTGTACCTCTCTATCAATACAAGACCGGAGACAATCTTCTCACTGTTAACAATCACGAATAAATCCAAGCAAGGAAGATGGGTTCCAACCATATCCACTAAATCTTCAAAAAAATTATCACTCCATCTACTATGATAGCACCATTCCATGCCGGCATCAAATTAAATGATGATTTCGTACATTAACAACAAAATATTTTAACCACGAGAACCTTACTGCAGGAAACCAAGCAATCGATAACATGATTATTTGAAGGTTTCTTGCAACCAATAAAAAGAAGTAGATTGTTCCTTGCAAAATCCGATGATTCCTCAAAGTGCCTTTACACCAGTAACAGAATTATTCAAGAGACAGAATATATGAAACTAGTTCAGGGCTGACCCCTGCTTTAGTTTGAGTATACCGTAAGCCACATCAGGCAAGACCTACAGTCTAAAGAAACATGTTTTAGGATTGAAATGCCAAGAGACCGAACCAACCGACAAGTGTTCTCGTATAATTCAAAATGGAATTGTACATCATTCCAACTATGGTTAACACCATCATCATCATAGAGCAAAAGAATATGTCTAAGAGCTCTTGCTTCCCATTTTCATGAAAAAGTTACCGAAAATAAATTAAATTAAAGAAAAATCAATAAACAAAACAAAACAAAACATACCCAGTACCCTCAAAAATGTTCCTGCAAATTTTCATCTTCTTCGTAGCACCTTTATACAGCTCCTCCAAACTACAAGGCAGCAAATTCTCAATCGCATTCGGCTTTTTCATGTCTCCTCCATTACCAAAGTAGCTGCTGCTGCTGCTGCTGCTGCTATTATTAGTATTATTCCTAAAATGCCCTCTACTATAATTCCCTCTCTCATTCCCACCACCACCACCACTCTCCGATCCAAACAACTCCTCATAAATATCCTCCGCGTTCCTCGGCTTGAACCTGAATGACGGATTGGGGTGCTGCCTCTGAAAATAATGCCTGGACGTCGAAGGAGACGGCGGCGGACACTGCCCCGATTTCAACCCCTCTTCACCATACAAATCGTAGATCTGCCGCTTCTGGGGATCACTGAGGACATCGTAGGCTTCGGAGATTTGTTTAAATTTAGCCTCGGCTTCGGTTCTTTTAGCGGTAGGGTTCTTGTCAGGATGCCAAATCATCGCTAAACGTTTATATGATTTCCTCAGATCATCCTCGCTTGCATTTCTGTTCACTTTCAGTATGTTATAGTAATCTACGCCCATCCCTGTCTCTGCTCCCTTGCCTTCTTCTTCTTCTGTTTCTTTATGTAGGTTTTGGAAGCGGGTCGGCCGCTGCTGGAGAAGAGGGCTTCACGACCGTCGGATAATATACGTCAATCTTGATGCGAATCTGACGGTTATGGTTTGACTGAAAGAAAGGAGACCGTGTCATGTGGGGTCCTCACCACCCTTTCGTTTTTCTATTTGGGGCAAACCTTGGCCCATTTGTGGGATGACAGCCCACGGCCCAATCTCACAATCACAACATTACTTGACACCATTGTAAATCCTTGACAGGTTGTCCTTGGTAGATGTTTCGTTCTTTCAATTAGAATAAAATGTTTTAGTTTTGAAGTATTTTGACATGTTATTTTAGGGTTGTGTTGTTTATATATATATATATAAAATTTAAATTCAAGATAAATTAATTACAAATTATGCAATACAAACACAATGTTAAACAAATATAATTTTAAATTTTAAAATATTTCTAAATAGTCAAGATTAAATAGATCTTTAACTTAAAGTAATTCCACTTAAACAAAATATCAAAATATTATGAAAGTAAAATGTTTTAACACAAATATTTTAAATAAAAAGTTAGGTCAATGTTATCAAGGCTAATAGAATCTAAAGCATCCCTTGTTTTGCTCAAATTCCTACAAAGTATAAACATGAAAAAAAAACATGAATATAAACCATATATATTAGTGATAAATCTAATTTTAAAAAATTAATATCATTGTTAATGAAAATAGTAATAATAATTTTCAATATTATTATTAATATCATTGTTATTGAAAATAGTAATGAAAAATAGTTTTTTATAATTAGGTGGTTTAATTAATTAAATTGAACAAGGTTCAATATGATTCAATGGCTTTTCAAGAACGGAACGGAACATGTAGAATGAAACCGGAATGTTTCGGGTGGAATTTAGCAGAAAAATCCGGAACGGACCGAGATTTAAAATGAGATGAAATTTTTTTCGTTTTGTTCTGTTTTTTGAATTGGTATGGAATGTTTCGGTCATTCCAGATGAAACGGAACGGAATTGACAACCTTGATCCTTGACGCCCCAACGGTTAAAGTTTTATTTTTCTCTATTTAATTCCAAAGCTATCGTTCTTTCTATAATTAAAAATATTTAAAATTTAGTAATTACAAAATTAAACCTTACCTTATTTCCTCTAACCAAACAAAGATGGGTTCATAACCTTCATTTCCCATCACTTGTATCCAAACAACAAAATATTATGTTTTATATTTATAATTTAATAAATTTTAGTGATTTTAACATTTGACCTTACCTTATTTACAAAGATGGATTTGATAACCTTACCTTCATCTTACTTTAGTCCTTTGCTCTCACCTTTTCTTTTTCTTTGCATATTTTGGTCTTCATTCTTGCCATTTTCTCTTTCTCTTTCTCTTTCTTTTTTTTCTCATTTTTATTTTTTTTTCTTTCCCAAACCAAATAAAAAAAACTAAAACATAGAAAGGATAAAACTTCTAAAGAAAAAAAACAAATTAAAGAAATCATAAAATATACACTTTTTGAGATTTTGGAATACCTTATCTTTTCATTTTAAGTTTTTCTTATAGGGTTATTGGTACGATAGACAAAGAGAAATTTTGTATGAAGTTGTTTGATGTATATTTGAACCGCACAAAAATTAATTTTTTTTTCTTAACTAAAGATGTTTTAGAGGAGAAATTTTTGTTACACCAAAAGAGGTAGGACAATCTTGTCCAATTCTTTACACAAGAATTGTTATTTATGAAATGACTACACTACTCTTCATATAAAATATATACACTAAATTAAATCCATCCATTTTTTTTAACAATAATTATTAACTAATTAAAATCACATTCAAACTGATATTCAAACAACAACATAAACCCTAAATCAAGGAATTAGGGTTTTGGATAAGAATGTCAACGGGTAGGCCCAAAGGCGGTGAATTACAAGTAGTAGTAGTAGCGTCAAAGAAGATAATATCAACGCTCCCTACATTTCCACTCGCGACAAGCACATGATCGACAATGTTGATGGTGTACACAATACTTGTGCTCAAGGAATAGGAGGGAGATAGTGGTGAACCTTCAGAGAAGACTTGAAAACATGCCAATTCGATTTAGTAATACCTCTGATATTTCTACTCGTTCTGGTGATTTTTACGAAGTGATATGTCTTTTTTTTTAATTTCTAAGATTATTAATCAAAAAGTTTAGTGTTGGTTTTTTTAATTTATGATTTTTTATGTGTTTTATGTTTGTGTTAAAATAGATGGAGTGAATAACAATGGTAATGCATGATTAAAATTAGAGTATTAAAGGGTTTATTTGTTTGAATTAGGAGAGATTGATGTTGAATTGATTATTATTTGTCTAGATAAGTATGTTTTGTAGAGGTTGAATGTGATTTGAAACCTTGGTGTTAGCAATATCGAGTTAGTAATTGGTAGTAGAGTTGATACCGAATGCAACTAACATGGGTTCATGCTAACCTTCTCTGCCATGATCTTAACATTAGTTTTTATTAGAGATGCATGCTTATCACCTATAGATGAAATTGAGGATAATGCTTTTGTTAGCATACTTGAGGATTTAGTGGCAGAAGGTTAATTATATTTGTTTTTCCTCATGTTTTTAAGCATATTACTTTTAAATTAATACATTTTATTTGATTACAAAAATGTATTAACAAGACTTACTTGTAATTTATGAAAAAAATCGTATAAGTGGAAAAACAATTGAATCACTTGGAGATACATTAGAGGATGTTGAGTATATAACTGAAAATAACATTAATTATTCTATGTTTTGCCACCATCTACTCTATCAAATGTTGTACCTCCCTTATCCCAAGATATTAAAATTGCTGGTTCAATCACTTCTTGATCCTCTAGTGAAATAAAATTGACCATATGTAATTACAAATATAAATGAAAAATAACTTGATATTGAAAAGAAAAATGAATCAAAGAATTGGAAATTTGTATGTTAATTTGTTTCAAAAATCCAAAGATGGGTTAATTTGAAGTAATTACAAGTGTCAACAAGTTAGTTAATTGCCAAAATAATATGTTAATTAACATTAAAAAATTGTGAATTTTGTTCAGAATAAAATAATATTTAAATAAATATTAGTAATGATTTTCTAAAGAAATTTATATATTCATTATATTAAAAACAAAATAAATTAAATTTTTTGGTTAAAATATTTATATTATAATCTACCCTTCAAATATTAGACAAGAAATTAATATTAATATCATTACACTATGTTATATATCTACCAAATATAAAATAGAACAAATTATCCAATTCATTTCAATACACATCAAACATAAGATAATTATTCAGTCCATTCCAATTAATATTATTCAACTAACCAAACAGTACTTTATTTTATAAAATTTAAAAGGGTAAAGTCTGGTTACGACATTGACCATAAAAGGACCTATCCCATGATTCGTTCAAAGCAACTAAGCTTAAAAGAGCTATGGTTGAATGGGTTTCTAACATTTAGAGAAATTTAAGATAGTTCTTGGGAAATGAGCCTGTAGTCTTGTAATTAATTTTTTTTCTTGATTTTATTTTTTAATATTTTATTTATTGAGATTGGGTTTCATTAATTTTTATATATTAATGAAAATTAACGCAGATCAAGATTTTTTTGGCTTATTTTCATTTCTTATTTCATTATGCGACATTAGTTTTTTTTGTTTGAAGATTGACGTTGTGATTTTTTTTAATTTATTTTCTATCAAGTTATTTTAATTTCATGACCTGAGCCATGGATTTCATAAGTTAATCCAGGTTGACTCGCCATTTTTGTTCCTTTTTTTATCTAGTTTCAAACTTCCAAAGTTTTTTTTCCTAGTTATTATTGTAACCCATTTTTGGGTCTTCGCACAAAATACAAAAAAAAATCAAAATATTTTCAAAAATAATAGCAGTGAAAAGAGGATGTCAAAACGCCCAGAAAATGGTCAAAAATTGGTTAAGGAGGTTTAAAAATACAAAGATTGAAATTTGATAGTATATCATTGACCGATGAGAGTCCTATTGATAAAGAAAATTTTATTTGAGGAAGAAATGTACAAAATCAGATGTTTATAGACTCAATTAAATTTTATTGAAGGTTTAATTGAATTTATGGAGGGTTTGATCGCAAGAAAATTGATTTTTAAGTCAATTTGGGTTTTAATTGGAAGAAATTAAAGTTCTGGTGTCAAATTATAATTTTTGAGAGTTGATTTGGTCAAATCAGGGGCTTAATTGCATATATATTGAAGTCTGGTGGCCAATTAGGGACTCGATTGAAGAAATCCAAAACCAAGGACCATAGTGAAAAAGCGCGCAAAGTGAAGGGCTGATCTGAAATTGAACTCTTTTTGGCGCCAGTCTTTGTTTAAATGAAACGGCGCGTTTTGGTCAAAACGGCGCCGTTTCATGCGTTTCACTGCAAAAAAAAAAAAAAAAAGCAAACGGTGCCGTTTTGAACGGCACCATAAGCTTTCTTCTTCCCCTGGACACGCAGAGAACAGGGGAAGAAGAAGCATTTTCCCTCCCATTTTTTTATCCTTTCTCTCTCTCCCAAAACCCAAAAAACCAACGCCCCGACTTGTCCCTTCACTGACACCACCACGCCCTCACGCCAAAAGGGCCATGCCCTGCAGAGGCTGGGGCGGCTGTGCAGTAGCCGCCCCCATGCATGCCACCATGCCCTGCCATGAGAGGGCAGGGCAGGGTGGCCCTCACTCCCTCTGCCTATAAATACAGAGGGAGTGCAGGACAAAAAGAAAGGAGGAGAAGAGGGGAGCTGAAACGTTTTCGTTTGAAAGAGAAAGTGAGGTAGACCGAGAGAGAGAACAACAATTATTAGAGAGAAAGAGAAGTGAGACCGAAGGAGTGAAACATCATGGAAGAGCAAGGGACCGAAAGTAGAAACTAGAGAAAAAACAGAGGAGACGTTAAGAGGGAAGAAAGGTTTAGAGAGAAACAAACGCCACCACCAACAAACTAAAACAACAACAAAAAGAAAAAAAAACAAAAAGGAAGCACAGGAGAATAGAGGAAGGAAGGGAAGGAGAAGAGGGGAGCTGAAAGTTAACGGGGAAAACTGAGACCAGAAGAGGAAGACACAGACGTTAGTGTCTCTGCACCGAGAAGAGGAAGCACAGCCGCAGTCATCGGGCTTCCCAGCTGCCATCGCCATTCCTGCCACCATCAACTCTGCCAACGCCAGTAGAACTGAAGAGGAAGAAGAGGAGCAGATCAGAGAGAGGGAACAACAAAAGACAGAGAAGGGATTGAGAAGAGAAATATAGGAGAGGAGAGAAGGAAGGAAAACGCCGCCGCTGTCACCGCCGCCTTCCACCACCGCTAACTACCACAACCTTGCTTTCTCGCTCTAGGTAACTTTCTCCCCTCCCCCTGTCGTTTTTTTAGCTGTTCATCTTCATTTTGCATGCAGAACGTGAGCAATTCACGTTCTGCAGCAAAATGAAGATTAATTAGCTAGTTACTATGCTGGGCACAGTAACATAGCTAATTATATTTTTGCTGGTTACTGTGTGCAGCACAGTAACCAGCCCCTTTTTTTGCTTATGGGCTGGAACATCAGCCCAGCCCATGCGGCTGGGCTGAGCCCAGCCCACAGTATATGGGCCAGGTTAGGCCCAATCCAGGATGGTTGGGCCAGATCCGACCCAGTTTTTTTTATTTTATTTTTTTTGTTGAAAGAAAAATTCAAAAAATATTTGTTTGTAATTTTACAAGTTTCTCGCGTATTTTTTTATGTCATTTTGATTAATATCAAGCAATATTTTTTATGTTGCTAAAAATATAAAATTTGATATTAAAATACCCGATTTTCGTCAAAACTTCTAAAAAATTAAAAAAAAAAGAAGAAAAAATGTTTTTGTGCATACGGCTAAGTGTCTCAAAGTTAAAAAATCATAGTGTTTTTTTTATATACACCAAAAAAAACAAATGTTTTAGCATGCATTTTGACTTTAATAACTAGTTTATTAAAGTCAAGAGAACATTGGCCAAAATTTCAAAAACAACAAAAATTTTATTTTGTTTGTCTTTTAGTATCCGGGATACGATATTACATGTAATACGTATTCCTGATCTTAAAACAATAGTGCTTTTATAGATATTAGAACGGTTAGGTTTTACCCCTTAAAGATAAGAACCTCCTTATTGAGGAGGGCTTTTCTTGAGTCTTAGATAGATAGGACCAACAAGTAGAAAACACAACCAAACCTTAGATTTTGATTAGACAAATAAAACAATGCAGCTTACCTTAGGTAGGGCGTATTTGAGGTGCTAATACCTTCCCTTTACGCAATCAATCTCCGTACTCGATCTCTGAGACCAGTTAGGGTTCCTAGTAACCAAATTACTAGGTGGCGACTCCCATTTCATTTTTTACCGCTAAGAGAGAAAGATTCCTTGTCTCCCCACATTTACCAGATATATATCTATAGATGAGGGTGGACGATCGCCGCGACGCCGCACACGTGCAACAGAATGGCGACTCCGCTGGGGACCTTGTGGACTAAGCATTGTTTTGTCTGATTTTGTTATTGGTTTTGTCTGTATTTTGTCTTTAAGATGCTTATTTTATTTACAGGCTTTAATTTTTGTATATATTTGTTCATACATTGTATAGAACTGTTTCACGCATCATTCTTTTTATGTGAGAGTTTATATGAGAAAAACTTTAGGTTAAGTGGGGGACTAACAGCTTACCTTATGACTTTTAGTCAAGGTTTAAGTTTGTGTAAACCCCAACTCTTCGCTGAGTGCTTAGACTGGTAATGATTGGTC
>Ga0325414_1007409_pt1 | contig 11626 bp, 11 predicted proteins | sample PopdelMetagenome_8_FD_206183 | JGI IMG/M metagenome (GOLD analysis project Ga0325414, IMG submission 206183) | Populus deltoides microbial communities from Bellville, Georgia, United States - Leaf-PdKOR-R3 | ecosystem: Host-associated > Plants > Phyllosphere > Phylloplane/Leaf | place: USA... | reverse complement strand
AAATAATTTTATTTTATTTCTTAGTATTATATATTTTGCCCTTCTAAAAATCAAATATTAATCTATAACAATAATTAGTTTAGTTTTATTTGTAAGTATTAATCATTTTCGAGTGGCGTTTTTTCTACAGAAAACCTCTTGGCAGGATAAATTTCATTTTATGTAAGTGAACAATAAATGCATGTATTTCTCTGGTTTTTTTTTTTTAATTAACATGGGTGTCCGGGCTAGTTTATATGTACCTCAACTAATTTCACGGGTCCTGAAATTAACAATCATGTAAAACTCCAATGATTATCATATTACTCAAACCTGAGATCATAAAAAAACAAATCTTTTAGTTTCAAACTCTTACCATTAGATGATACCTGCTAGATGGTTTGCATTTCTCCGTTCTTAAGAGCCCGTTTGGCTTTGCGGTTCAACCTGCTTTTGACCGAATTTCAAATTTTTTTTTTGCTAAATTTGAGTGCGGTTTGTACTTTTTTGATCGTTTTGATATGCTGATGTCAAAAATGATTTAAAAAAAAAATCATTGGCATGTATTTCGGCATGAAAAACTATTTGAAAAGCAACCACTACCACACTGCCAAATACCCTCTAAAGTAGCACCAGTACTATCCATTTTAGTATTTGATTCTTCCTTTATGCACGAGATGAATTTGTTCTTAAGTACAGCAAGAAACATCCTAATAACATCTAATCAGTGAAAATCCCTTAGGCACCAAGCAACCTTAGATCCTTTTATTTTCGCGTGTGTATATATATATATATATATATATATTCGCATATATGTATGATTCCTTAACGTCAAGATCGATCTAGATTAGGAAAGAGTACGAATGGGACTAACTAAAGTGGTGTGCGTAAGAGACTGGAATTGTTTATGGGTTTTATCAGCAAACTCCATCCACTCCTCTCCAGCCAATCCTGGGGTATAAAGTTGCTCTCATTCATGTATATTTCAAAAAAAAAAAAAAAAAAAAGAGGAAAAACAATTAGGGGCAGTGGTGTTTCACGCACCTATGACTGCGAGTTGGGGAGAAGTTATGGCACGCCAGAAGTATTTATAGTTTTGAAAGACATATCTATACAGTATTTTCCAAGAGTAACTACACTTCTTTCTGTTCAAGTTTTTGTTCTTTTCTCCAAGCTCTCTCTATAAACCCCCCCAGTGTATCAAATCATAATCACTCAGTCCGGATATAGATAAAACTCTTAATATCTTCTCAGATAAAGCTTTTTTATTTACTAGAACTTGAGAGAGATAGAGAGAGAAAGGTCCACCATAGAAGGATGCATTCTGATAAGGACTCGTTTTAAATATAGCTAGGTTCATGCCCGTTCTTTCTTTCTCTGTACATTTCTCAGTCCTCACCAAAACTGTTCTACCTTTAGTGCCCTCTCCTCGTATGTTTTTTCCTCTAGTATTTGGAAAGTGTTCGACTTTTAATCCTGTTCATTATTTTGATTTATCATATTTGTCTCTGTCAGTGTTCAACTTCTTTTTCTGAGAGAGGAAAAAAGGGTTGTCTTTACAGCTTTCAAATTCTGGGGTTTGGGTCTTGTTGAGGTGAGATTGTGAACAGTTCTTTATCTTCAAAACGAACCTTCTCTATTTTCTATGTTGTTTCTTGTGGTTTGGTTTTGTAGTCTGAAAAGCATTCTTGTCTTTATCTCTTAAGGTCCTAGCTTTTTCCGATTTCTAACTTCCTTTTTTTTTTCCCTCTGTCTTCTTCTTGCTAGCTTTTGCCTCGAGTTTGTTTGAACCCTAAAGTTCTTTTCTTGTTTTCCATCAGAATGGAAGTACATTTTTATTAGAATGTTAGCGGGCTTCAAAAACTTCTCCGTTCAGCTTTGTCGTTGGTTTTGTCAAGGAGAAACTAGTTTTTGCGAATAATTGAAAATTAGATTCAACTAGTAAGCAGTAAATGCATGGATAGAAGGGATACTATGACGATTTCGGGCTCTGCCTCCTTTTTTATGCAGGGTAGTGGTACACATCCTAGTTTAAATGTTTCATCTGGCATCAATACTTTATCCAATATAAATGCACCATTTCAACCAAATATGGGAGCCAATACCATGGGATCTGCATTACTGATGGAACATCCGGCAGCAATTTCTGTGGGTGAACTATCTACAATGGTATCCGGTCAACCTGAGAAAAGGAAAAGAGGGAGGCCACGGAAATACGGACCTGATGGGGCTGTATCATTGGCGTTGTCTCCCTCACTGTCTACTCATCCCGAGACATCAATCCCATCCCAGAAGCGGGGTAGAGGGCGGCCACCAGGGACTGGGAAGAAGCAACAATTAGCTTCTCTTGGTAAGATTTCTTTGGAAAATTTGTCTTCTCTATTTCATTTGGATGGACTTAAAATGAATTGATGACTGTAGCCGAGCTCGACCAGAAAAGGTTATTGCCTTCTGTAAGGGATTATGTTATGTAAGGGATTATGGAGACATATATGAGCGCAATATTACTGCTTTGTGTAAGGGATCGTGTTCATAGGCTTTAATCGCATCTTGATGCATCTTTGAAATTGCACAGGAAGAATTCAAAAACTGTTAGATGCGTTCAATGACGTTCTAAGCTAGATCAGGTAGGGCCAAACAGAGCCTAAAACAGGTTAATTTAACTTTAAAATGATGGTTTAGTAATTTAGTGTCAAACAAAAAGATTAAAAAGAAGAATTGATTAGTTAGTAATGCAACCTTTAGTCGACTGTAAAGCGCATAATATAAGCAGCTAACACAGCTTGAGTCTATAAACAAGTCTCAAAGTTAACCATTAATATGATGAAGCTTAAATGAGAAGCCATAGCAGCAGTGTGAAGCTACTGAAAGGAAAAAATATGTCCTTCATGAAAAATTCCTATCCAATTATAGTGTTCAAAGGTCCTGAAAATCTCACATGTAGCCGTGGTTTCTATATTTATGTGTGTATGAACATGTATTACAAAAAAAGAAGTGATATTCTTGTGTTTGATTATTTTTAACAAAGGTATCTAGATTTGTTTAATTCTTGGATAATTTCAAGTTCCTTTCACCTTCTGAGATTGTGAGGTCAATTAAAATAACACCAAGTAATGGTGGATTTTTCCAAGATCTATAATCTGAACTTAATTTTGTTTTTTCTGCTCCTGTTGGTTTTTGAACGATGCAAACTGTAATTGTTTTGCTAGGTGAATGGCTGTCTGGTTCAGCTGGGATGGGTTTTACTCCGCATATCATCACCATTGCAGTAGGAGAAGTATGCTGTTTCTTTTTTAATACCCTGTTTCTTTTTTGTCTAGCCTGTAAAATTTATATGGAAAGGACCAAAAGTTATAGCAAAACGCTGTTCCCTCTATAATTATTCTGGTCAACCTATTGTTTTGTTCGATGGAGCAGGGCTGATGCAACATATTGGCTAGTCAAGTGTTATAACAATCGTACTAGTAAATAGGATTCACCTAGTATTCCGATGATGCTCCAGTTGCCTATTTATTGTATTATGAGAGAGATCTTGAGAAGGATGAAGCAGGAGGATACAGATCACATTGGTATGCAACAAAACTTAGATGAAAATGTAGTGGAAAAAAAGGAAAGAAAGAAAAGAATCTACTCTTCGCTGGTGGTGTGATAGCATTTGATCTCTCTGATGACCACTGTCTATATCATTCAGTCTTTCCCCAAGAATGCGACATAGTGCATGCACCCAAGAGCAATCTCCAAATGGTTAAAGGAAAACAGTAGTGCTTGATTTGCTGTTTGTGTTGCCCCAACATACTTGCTTCATTAGTGTCCTTTGACATTTTGGTTCCATTGACACTTTTTATTTCTTTCCTATTAAAAGTTTGAACTCCTGCAGGACATTGCGACAAAAATAATGTCATTCTCACAGCAGGGTCCAAGAGCTATATGCATCTTGTCAGCAAATGGTGCTGTCTCTACCGTTACTCTGCATCAGCCATCAAATTCTGGAGGCACTGTCACATATGAGGTCTGAGTTCTTGATCTTTTTCTTTGGGTTTATCTGGCAGTCATGGATGTGTTTATGTTATTAGCTAATTCCAGATTTTAATGGAGAGTTTATTTGTTGAAATAAAAATGTTTAGATGTGTGAGCTTTATACCTGGACGTGAAGCTTCAACAATATGCTCACATCCTCAGAAGCCTGTGGCTAAGGTGTTACCCTAATTGACATTTGTTGTGCATCTGAAGCACGAGCCTTTGGGCATTAATGAATCCTCTCTTCTCAGTGACTGATATGTGGAGTTATTTTAATTTTAGGAAAGTTAACCTGACTCATTCGATTTAGATAAAACATGCCATGTGAAGTAGTTGTGCTTCTAGAACTTGTTAAATGCTCACTCTGCATGAGTCCTTTGCTGGTTGTTGAGGGGATTTCTATGATAGCTAGATAATTCTTTCTTTCTGACTAGTGAATCTTGGAAACAAATTTAATGACTCATTTGATTTTAATAAAACATGCCATGTGAAGTAGCATGTGCTTCTAGAACTTGTAAAATGCTCACTCTGCACTAGTCTTTTGCTGGTTGTTGAGGGGATTCAGGCTCTCTGATAGCTAGATACTTTTTTTTTTCTGACTAGTAAATCTTGGAGACCATTCTGGCCTTAAGTGAGCAATGTATAGTTCCCCCATCACCCAAATCCATCATATACAGACGGGGACTCAGATTGACATGAACACTTATTTTTTTTCTATTAAAACTCTCCCCTTTTAACTATTCAGTTAGATGAGCAGAACTGTCTCCCTGATTTCAGGCCTTTGCTTCGAGATATCCAGCTGTTCTATCCTCTATTTTTGCATTTCTTATCAGCTGATATCCCCTTTTTGTTTGTTTCTACAGGGGCGCTTTGAAATTTTATGTTTATCTGGCTCTTACCTGTTCTCTAACGACGGTGGCTCTCGCAATCGAACTGGTGGTTTGAGTGTCTCCCTAGCTAGTCCTGATGGTTGTGTTATTGGTGGAGGAGTTGGTGGAGTTCTTATTGCAGCAAGCCCTGTTCAGGTAACTGTTAAATGTTTTTAATGCCATTTTCATAGAGATGCAAAAGTTTTATCAACTGGCATTCAGTAATTGTACAGAATTAGATTATCTACTTTGTCAATGAACTTTCAGCCGTGCAAAATAATCCATAGAACGAGGCAGGAAATGTTTTCTCTATAACTGCGTGTTGCAAATTAGTAATGTTCTCTTCTCTTGTATTGCCAAGCACCGAGTCCCTTTTGTTTTGTGCTAGGTAATTAGGTGTTAAGTTCATGCCACGAGTCCATGATAGAAACAGGCATGATTTTTTTCATATTATTGTAAAATGCTTTACTAATTGATCCATGACTCCAGGTGATAGCCGGAAGTTTCTTGTTGGGTGGTTCAAAGACTAAAAACAAGAAAGTGGAAGGTGCTGAAGTAGCCAGAGACTCGGACCATCAGACGGTTGAGAATCCAGTAACTCCAACTAGTGTTCAACCAAGTCTAAATCTTACTCCAACCTCTTCCATGGGTGTATGGCCTGGTTCTCGGTCAGTGGATATGCGTAATACCCATGTTGACATTGATCTGATGCGCGGATAAGGATTTTCTATTGATTATTCTGTGAGCAATGTATATGCTCTCCTGTTTCAGTACAGCTTGAATATAATCTTCTGAAGTCCAATGATGAAGATTGAAGACAGGCTGATTCTGCTCGACATTTCTCACTTCATTTACTTATGATTGACCATGGGTTGAACTCATCTCTTGTAGCTCAATGACAATGCAATTCCAAGTTTTAGTGCTCGTGATTCCAACTAATCTGTTTTTCTGTGAGTTAAAAGCTTTTTCTATCCTACAGGGCACGTAGGCATATGATTCTTCGTATCCTCGTAAAGTCACTCTCTCTGTAGTTATAGGGCATGCCATTTTCCTGTACAAATCAGCAGATTGCCTTTTTATCATTCCCTCAATTTTTCCTCAGATAGAAATTTTACTTAGTTCTGGTTTTTATCTCAGTTATGTTTTTTTAATTGTGATTTATAGGCCGTAGTCATTGAGAAACTTATACGCGACATGAATAGCCTTCGAATTCTTATTCTTTTTTATTTATTTTCCTGACATGACCGTAGAATTTCAATAAACTATAATTTGAATATATTATTTGTTATCTTAGAATTTCCTGTAAATCGATCCACAAGAAAAATAATCATGCAAGATGCGTTAAAACAAAAGACAATTTGTTAAAAAAACCAAAAATCAAGCATCGGCCCAGGTAATATTCAGACCACCCCAGTCGTCACCAAGCACACCCAAGGCTTCCCAGACAGCCTCTGAAGTATAAACGATGTTTTTTTCGCATGGGGGTAAATAATCATGGTCTTCATCGCTACCTATCGTGGAGTCACACTCATCCACCACCATGGCCTTCACTTGGAGTCCATTACAGCTAATGGCGATGTTGTTGAACAGCAACCGGCGAAGAGTGCCACAATTGGTATGCCATCAGAACGGAATTTTTAGTTACATTCAGATGGACCTCCCCTATCTCCATCCTTCTCAACTATGAACACCTCTTTATTTACTTTTCATCATAACAACATGTGTATTTTTGTGCTTATATATGTAGATGACATTTATTGTCACCAGCAATGCTGCATTTACTATTGATAGCCTTATTTCTCACCTCGGTTCTGAGTTTGCTGTTAAGGATCTGGGCTACTATCCTATTTCTTAGGCATTAACGTAACCAAGACACACAATGACTTACACTTACATTAAGGAAAATAAGTTGTTGATCTCCTGCATCGCATGAAAATGAGTGGTGTTAAACCAACACCATGCATATCAGGTGCCAAACTCTTTAAGTGTTGGGAAAACTAGGGACAAATAACCAGACATCAATTCAGCGGAATACAATTTACAATTCACAAGTCCCAATTCTTTTCCCTCTTTGTGCAGTAAAAACAGAATCAAACAATGGACAAATATAATGCAACAATCACACAAATCAACACCAAGATTTTTACATGGAAAACCCAATGCGGGAAAAACCACGAGACCGTAGTCCATCAAAAACTTCCACTATCAACAAGTAATGGGTTCACAATAGTTCTTCCTCATATTTAACTAAGGGCTACAACATATATATCATCAAGAATAACTTATTCTCGGATTACAACAAGATTAAAGGAGAATTATTTAAGAAAAACTCATAATAATGACAACCCTGTTTTTTTTGTCAAAAACGGCCAGCTTCCACACTACCAATCTTCGATCCAACCGTTCAGAATGAAGAGTAACGTGTCTGGAAGTTGCTGTACAAATCTCAGCTCGATCCAACGGTGAACGAGCTGGAAATCAAAGAAAGAAGACAGACTGCTCTACTACCTCTTCTTCTTTCTTTCTCACGGTTTTCTTCTCCTCTCTTCCGTTTCTCTCTACTGCGTCTACAGTAGCTGAACCATTTTAATTTAAAGAGAGCCAGTTGCCTCTCTTCTTAATTAATGTGGTGGTCCCCCCATAACATGGTGCGGGACCACACACAACATTAAGTTCTATGTGATCCTTTTGTTGACTTTACTGAGTATCGAAGCATAGTTAGAGCTCTCCGGTATTTGATACTAACCAGACCAGATCTATCCTATAGTTTTATCCTATAGTGCTAACCAATTGTGCCAATTCCTTTATTATCCTACAAGTACTCACTCATAATTGCCAAAAAGGTACTACAATACCTTAAACGTACTTTATAATTTGATCTTTGGTTTAGCAAATGATCACTTCAACTTAATGGTTTTCATGATTTTGACTTGGCTGGGAGTCCAGATGACAGAAAATCGACTTTTGGATATTACATTTACCTTGACTCGTGTTTGATTTCTGACTTTTGGATATTACATTTACCTTGACTCATGTTTGATTTCTTGGGTTGCCAATAAACAACCAGTGGTGGCAAAATCAAGCACCGAAGCTGAATATTAATCCATGGCATATACAGTAGTCAAGCTCTATTGATTGGGGATGTTATTCAAAGAACTTCATATACCTTTACCAACTGCTCCTTGTATTTGGGTTGATAATATTAGTGCTCTAGCACTATTATCTAACCTAGCATTTCATGCTCGAACAAAGCATAAAGCATATTGAGGTAGATTACCATTTTATTTGTGAAAAGATCTTTAACAATGATATCTAAGCTAAGTATATCTCCACCACAGCACAACCTTCAAATATGTTGATACCAAACAATGAACAAAAAGAATTAAAGTAGAAAAGAAAGAAGCTTAGAATTAAAAGTAATGAAGAGAAAAGCCAGGAAGAAAAGAGAATTCAGGAAGGAAAAATCTGTCATTTTTATTTAATCATAAAAAACTGTCTCACAAACTGAAAGAGAAACATATAAATATCATAACCCTAAAACATTCAACTATTAAGCTCAACCCATCAATTAAAATTGTCTAACATTAATAACTCAAATAAATAAAATAAAATAATGAAAGAGGCCCAAATGAGCTCAATCTCTTAACCAAAGATTGACAGGTTGGGTCATCCTACATCGTCTTCGTCTATATACTTGTATAATTTATATTGTGGGTTTAGTGTTCCCACCAACTCTTCTAGGGTTAGAGAAACTCGACCCTGTTAAGTGTAGCTTTAGGCGACTCTAATAGTACTCCTAAAGATCTAAATCAATCTGCTACAAAGTATCTCTAATGATTCAAGTACAATCTGAATCAGGTCAGCCCACCTAATGAACTAGAAACCGCTGAACTTCACTATTTCTAGTAAAAACAACATGTTCACCCAGAATAACATCAATATTATCCTTTTGTGTTAAGGTTAAAGTGAAAGGGGTAGAGGGTTCAATAAGATCATCAGGTAGGAAGTTAAGTGGCATCTCAAAGGGATCATTTGGAATATAGTGTGGTTTCTGGCATTCAACTAGATCCTCAATGCTAAATATAGAATTAATGCCAAAATCAAATGGTAAATAAAAAATATAAGCATTTTGACCAACCCATTATAACACTTTGAATGGCCTCGCACTACGTGCATGCTATTTTCGATTATTTCTCAAAAGAAACTGCTAAGGTATAATTCATATCATACATGTCTTCCACTTTAAATTCATTATGTCGTTTATGTAAATTAGCTCAAATTTTATATTATGCATTACTTGCTTGAATCTGTTTAGTGATCTTACCATGCAAATTCTGAATTTTATGGGTAAAAGACTCGGCTAACTTAAAAATCCTAGCATAAAGAGACATGAGAAGAATGTCTAAAGGTTTCCTGAGCTTGTAACCATGTACAACTTCAAATGGACTCATGCATATTAACCTATTGACAAAGCTATTATATACAACCTGGGCCATAGAAAAAACCAAATCCTAATTTTTATTATGATTACTCACTAGACACCTTAAAAGGTTGTCTAAACTCCTATTAATCACCTCAATTTGATCATCAATTTAGGGGTGGTTGACAGTTGAAAACTTTAACTTATTTTTCACTATATGCCAAAGGGTTTTTCCAGAAATAACTCATAAATCTAACATTCATATCCAATTATAGTTTGGGGAAAGACCATACAACTTCAAAATTTTGTCCAAATAGAGTTTCGCAACTCTAGAAACATTTGAGGTCTTAGTACAATGGATAAAATAAGCTATCTTAGAGAAGCAGTCGACAACCACAAAAATAGAATCATGCTTCTTTGCAGTACGTGGAAGCCTAAACACAAAATCCATACTTACATCTTGTTAAGGGCAAGTGAGAATAGACAACAAGGTGTAAAGATCAATATTTTGTTTTTTATACTTAGTTATTCATATTGGCAATATATTTTTTTCTTTGTTTTTTTTTATTTTTTACCTCAAACCCTTAAGATTTGCATCTTTAGTTAAAACATAATATAAATATTGTTTCTAATGTATTAAAGAGAATAGATCCAATATTTAAAGATGTTTTACTTACAACTTTTGTGATTATATATATATATATATATGTTATTTGAATAAGTTATATATTTTTCTTCTTCTTTTTATTTTTATAATTACATTTATATGTGTTGTTGAGTATATGCAGTTATCTGATCTATTTTATGAATTTATTTTGATTTTGGCCCTTATCCTATAAAAATCAATTGGATTTGACCATAAAAAACCTCAAAAACCCATAAAAGCCCATTAAAAAATAATAGGTTTTGCTAGTTTTTTTTTTAAAAAAACTGAACCAAACTAAAACTTGTCAATTTAAACCAATTTTCGGTTAGGTTCCCCCCCCTCTCTCTCTCTCTCTCTCTATATATATATATATATATATATATATATATATATATATATATATTTGACCCACGTTTCTCCATGGATTAAATATTTTTTTCTCAATAAAACAATTTATGTATAAACTTTTTCAACATGTTTTTGCATTTTAAAAAATTCTAAGTGAAAATAAAAAAATTTATGCATATATGTAATCAAATAAATTGAGAATTATGTGTGTTAATAAATGAAAAACAAAAATCATAAACGATGACTAAAAATAAAAATTGAAAAAAATCAAGAGAGATATAAATTAAAATATTTAATTTCGCAAGATGTGATATTTACACGGTTGTGTTTTCTAAATTTGTTAATTTTTTTATTCAATCAAATGATAATAAAAATAGACATACACATTAAATTGATTGAATAAAATAAAAGAGAAAAAATAATATACAAGGCTGCATATATTAGAAATATTATTTGAAAATAAATTTTCTTTTATTTTCAAAAATAAAGTTTATCTATACAAAAGATGATGTAGATCAATATATTTAATTTCGCAAGAAGTGACATTTACACGGTTGTATTTGCTAAATTTGTTAATTCAAATAATTTTTTTATTTAATTAAAGAATAATAAAAATAGATATACACATTAAATTGATTGAATAAAAGAAAGAAAAAAATAATATGTAAGGTTGCACATATTAAAAATATTATTTAAAAATAAATTTATTTTTATTTTCAAAAATAAAGTTCATCTATACAAAAGATTAAAAAAATATAGATTAATCAGAAAAATCTCCTAAAAAATTAAATGTATAATTAAAAAATAATTTGACATTTCAAATAGGCTTTTTAAATAACATAAAAGAGAGAAGTATATTAATTTAAATAAAAATAAAAATAAAAATAAGATTAAGATTAATTTTAAAAAATAGAAACTAAAGAAAGAAAATATTTTTTTCTTAAACAAAAAAAAGTAAATAATGTCGCCTACAGTAAAACTTGTGGGGTAAACTCGGACCATGAACCGGATCTAATATTTTTTTCCTCTTAAATTTATAGTAAACCAAAAAAAAATAACAAATAATAACATTAATAATAAAACATGAGAGGGTAAACAGGCAATGTTTTTCTCATTTTCCTCTTTTATATATATATATATATATATATATATATATATATATATATATATATAAATCTGTTTGGTTTGTTATTTTTAGTAAAAACTGAACCGAAACCCCAAGCTCTGCCACCGAGAGCTATTTCTTGACCAGAAATGCGACCGGACAATTTTCTGCAAGAGGCCACCCCCTATTCCCAAAACAAACCCTCTGCTGTTCTAAAGAAACAGAAACATACCACATGCACT
>Ga0325414_1007405_pt1 | contig 11627 bp, 6 predicted proteins | sample PopdelMetagenome_8_FD_206183 | JGI IMG/M metagenome (GOLD analysis project Ga0325414, IMG submission 206183) | Populus deltoides microbial communities from Bellville, Georgia, United States - Leaf-PdKOR-R3 | ecosystem: Host-associated > Plants > Phyllosphere > Phylloplane/Leaf | place: USA... | reverse complement strand
AGCGGGTTGCTTTGTAATTTTTCACTACGACTTTGACCCGAGATGGCAATGACTTTGCAGGCGCATCTCACCCGTAAAGTCCGAATATTAGAACATGGCATCTCAGCCTTTGTTTTTAAGACAGCTACTATCCGCTTTGCATTACGAGATTGTCTTGTTCTGTTTTCTTGCTGATGGAATCTGAAACTCTCGTTTTCAAATCTTTTCTGCCGTCAAATGATTGATTTAGTTAAACGATTCGTTTCATATGAGACTTTACAGTTAGTGTCTTAATTGCCACTAATACATGTCTTAATTGCCATTAGCAGAACCACCTGGTTTAGGGGATCGCGATTAATATACATACAGTAGTCGATGCATGTGAGGCCTCTATTTATTACTGGCTTTGCATTTAACTTCAGTCCCTGATCTTTTGATTGTTTCATTGCAGTCCCTCATGCTATTAATTGTGAGGCCTCTGTTTATTACTGGCTTTGCATGCTGTCTTTTAACTTCAGCGATAAATAAATTATTAAACGGGCCCAGCTCCATAAGTTGACTTATAGCCCATTAATATAAAAAGATGAATATAAATCAAATTTCATTTGGATGTTTATCCGATTAACCTATTCTAACTTTGCCGAGTCAACTTTATTTTTTTTTATTAAGAAATCATTCTATTAATTAAATCAAAATAACATTCTTTTTAAATCGATCCAATTGGAGTCCGAGTCAAACCACGGGTCGGTCAAGTACGATTAATATGTCTGGAGTCCGAGTCAAACCAGGGGTCGGTCAGGTACGATTAATATGTTTGGAGTCCGAGTCAAACCATGGGTCGGTCAGGTATGATTAATATGTTTGTAGGAAGCAAACCCATGCCATCGGAGTCGGAGCGGAGCTGAGCTCTCAATTTGTAAATTGGAATGGCGAATTCACAAATAATAATAACAAAGAGCATAAAAAAGGCTGTCTTCTCTCCCCAGTATTTGCTAAAAAACAGAGAGGAAAATTCCATCTCCCACCTTGTCTCCTAGGGGTATGCGTGTAGAAATCCCCATGGCCTCTCACATCTGACGACTTGGAGACCTGCTTGCCTATCTCCCCCGTCTCTCTCTCTCAATTCTATTGTTTTTTAAGAATCCTGATCTCAAAGGTTCCTTCCCCCCCTCTCTTTCTTCAAATGCTTAGATCTACTCTCATTCTTTTTTGTTTATTGATTTGGTACCTACTGATTCTTCTTTTTTCTTTTTCTTTTTGTTGTGCATAGAGGGCTTATATTTTTTCGGATTTTTTCCCGTTTTCAATGGCTGCTCCTCCCGCTAGAGCTCGAGCCGATTATGATTGTCTCATTAAGCTTCTCTTGATCGGCGATAGCGGTATGGCTCTTTTATCTTCTTGTTTTCTTTTCTAAGGATCTTATGGTTTCCATCCCTGCAACCCATTTTTTGTTTTTTTTCCCTTTCCAATTTCCTAATGTATGCTTCCACTTGATGCAAAGTTGACCTGTTGTGTGGCAGATTTTTTAGTTTTTCCCATGTAAATTGGAATCCCTGACAGAGGAGAGACAGCAACATTCAATCTGACATGAATTTGCTGATTTTTAGATTTTTTAGTTTTTTGTCACTGTGATGTTGTATCTGTCAGGATTCGGTACTATGTAGGAGGAGGGAGAGAACATGCTTGCTGCCTAAATAGATTGTCGGCAGTTAAGCTCTTTGTCTACCTCCCCTTCCCATAAATATCCGAAGAAAGGATATAGATCTAAACATGTTGCCTACTTTATCCCATGTTTCTTTATTCTTGTGTTTTAATTGATGTCATTATGCTTGTCTTTTATCTTTTTTTTTTTTAGTGGGTGGGTGGGAAATGTTACATCCTTCACTAGATTTGCATAACTGCTAAAGTTTAAATTTATTCTGCAACTAATATTGTGCTTGAGATTTGATTTTTTTGTTGTTGTTTGCCGTCACAGGTGTGGGCAAGAGTTGCCTTCTTTTGCGTTTCTCTGATGGTTCCTTCACTACTAGTTTTATCACCACCATTGGGTGTGTATTCCTTGCGTTCTGGACTTCAACTGAATTATCTGGTTTCTCTATCTTGAAGAAATTCTCTGACTTCCCCAAGTTTATTCTCCATCATGCAGTATTGACTTTAAGATAAGAACCATTGAGCTTGATGGCAAAAGGATCAAGCTTCAAATTTGGGATACAGCTGGTCAGGAGCGTTTTCGAACAATCACAACTGGTATGTTTTATTTATTTATTTTAGGTACTGATATTTCAGTGATAGAAAGGGAGACAGTATTTGTGAAGTCTGGAAACTTTTTCCATTTCAGCTTACTATCGCGGAGCTATGGGTATTTTGCTGGTGTATGATGTCACCGATGAATCATCTTTCAACAGTAAGTTTTTTATGTTCTCAATTGATCAAATCTTCAGATTGCTAACTCACTTAGTAGATTTTATGTGGAACAAATCTTGCTTCTCTGAATGTGTTGTTTGGATTTCCCTACATCTCTACTAGCACCTTCTCACATGTGCTGGCTATTTTTTTGGTGACACTGTATTAGTAGGGAAGCTGCTTTGATTTTTTATTTTACCAAACTGTTTCCTTTCATATTTCACCTTTTCCGTTTTCGACTGTGTTCTCATTAACCAGGCTTTATTACCATTTTCAGACATTAGGAATTGGATTCGCAACATCGAGCAACATGCTTCTGATAATGTTAACAAGATATTGGTAGGGAACAAGGCTGACATGGATGAAAGCAAACGGGTATGTTAGGCAGTTCCTTAATCAACTAATACCATTTGTGAAATTGCTTTTGATTGCCATTTCACAAGTCCTGCTTGCTTGATTATATCTTAGTTCCACTAGCACGGCTGTTTATTGATCCATAGATTTTAGCACACCGAGAATTTATTTTTTTGACTGGGCATATCCATGACAGGAAAAAATTAAATTGCCGTAGTTTATACTTCATAGTTCTAGCAATTCATCTCTCTGTTTCCCTCACTTGGGCATGGATGCTCTTCAAAATGTGAATCACTCTGTGATTCGCAATCCTTATTATTTCTTTTCTTTTAGGCTGTGCCAACATCCAAGGGCCAAGCACTTGCTGATGAATATGGGATCAAATTCTTTGAAACTGTAAGTAAAACTTGCAGAACTTGAAGCTAATTGAACTAGCGTTGGTATTTATTGAAAAATATGTGTATTACAGAGTGCAAAGACAAATCTAAACGTGGAGCAAGTTTTCTTTTCAATAGCAAGGGATATAAAGCAAAGGCTTGCTGACACCGACACAAGGGCTGAGGTATTTGAATTTTATGAACTACTATTTTGAAGTTGAAAAGAGTGAGGACCGTCTTTGTGAGAACGCTCTTTAAGTGTTTGAGCATTTTGCTTGCGTTGTGTATTGCAGCCTACGACGTTGAAGATCACTCCAACAGACCAGGCAGGCGGAGGTGGTCAAGCTGCCCAGAAATCTTCTTGCTGTGGTTCTTAAACGCAAGTGATTTCCTAGTGGGAGCATGAATTACCGGTGACACTTTTGTTGAAAAAGAAAAGGGAAAGAGAAGGACGAGGACTAATTCTGATGACGGAAAAGGGGGGCATGTAATTTATCTTATGGCCATTCTTTTCAATCTTGTTTTAGCGTATGATATTGCAGTTTATCATTATAGAATATTATTTGTGGTTCTCGTGTGGCAATGCTTTTCTTCTTTGTTTTTCTCACCTTTTCTTCTCTCTTTTGTTTTGTGTGCGCTTTTCTTCCTCACATCAAATTTGTAGTAGCTTTGGTTAGTTTGTTAATGATGTAAAAATACAATTGCGAATGGATTCCAGCATATGCGTTCAAGATGGATCTGGTGCCCGTTTGAGTTTCTTGCGTTGTCATCAGACCCTTCTGGGTGAAGGCTCCAAAAACTTAAATTCTAGATGATGATGATAATAATAATAATAATAATACCATCAACAACAGAAGACCAGGATTAACGTCAGTCTTGATTGCTTGAAAAAGAAACACTCGGGAGAATTCTTATCTGAGAAACGTAGAAATTAGAGTCCAGCACTGTGGAAAACTTGATCAGTTAATGGCAGCAGTAAGGAAACGCAACGCGAGTTGTTGGCAGTTGGAAAAGCTTCAAGTTGTTTCTCAGTTTTTTTAATTTGAGAATTTTATTTTTTTAATTTCATCTTTCTTCGGCTTTTTATAATTTGTCAATTTTAGTCCCATTCTTTTATATATATATCCAGCTTAGTTTTCAATTTATTTTTTATGAAATTGTTAAATATTAAAAAAAAAAATCACTTCATAGAAATACACTAAAAAAAACCTATTTTCCTGCAAATAAATGAGAACTAATTATATTAAAACATGTCTCATCTTCATTTGGTTTCTTAATCACACTGTACATGAGCACCTCGTCTCACTGATTCATAATCAACATACCAAGTTTTAGATGAATTAGTTCTGCATCATCTTAACAGAAAGCATCGCTTGAACTTTCTCTGCAAGGCATTCCTTGCTGCATAATTCTCTACAGTCATGCTAGTTTCAATGCAAAGAAAAAGGCTGTTCTATTTTACACTTCAAGCAAAATAATGCTTTACAGATTTAGTTCTTCCTTCCCATAGATACGCTGGAGCTCACGAGTTGCAGCTTGGAACGATTCTGAGGAAAAGCGGGAGAGGTGAAAATAGAAGGGAGTTAGAATGCAAGTGTTAGCAAAATTATTGAATGCAAAATGCCTCAAAGTTTTTTACTCTCCCGCCTTCTATTTCTAAGAAAACAGAGTAAGAACTAAAATTCCACAAGCAAAAGTGTGGTTGCACTTTGCACCATGGGTCCTGGTTCTCAACTACAGCAATGCTAAAAGCCTTGCACTTGCAATCACGAGATAGATTGAGAAAGTTATTTCATGCAAATATCTAGTAGGGGATGACTGCCTCAAAAGTTCCTCAGAAACACCATAAATAAATGGATAATCATATTTTACAACCTTGCTTGTATGCACAATTAGTAAGAGTGTTCAAGTCTTTAAAGAATTCTAAACATATAAAAGGCAAAGAGTCAAACAAATATACCCCTTACCTTTCCAGATGCGGAAGGATTTCTGATTAATAGGTGCGCCAAAAACAGTTTGAATCACGTCAAATAACATGCTCTCAGGAGTGCTCCTTAATTCTTGTACTATCTGATAGATAGTTTTTCCATTTTCAAAATATATATGATTGTTCGGGTGTTTTGTCTTGCAACCAGCATGACGTTCAAACTCATAAGCATTGAGCACCTTACACCCAAATTATAAAGCAGATCAGTGGTGTTTGAATAAATTCATCCAGGCAAAGACTATAGCCAATAAGAAGCTTACCTTGGAATAATTACATGATTGGCACCCACAAAGATAGCCAGAACCTTTTATAATGCCACGAAGCTCCTTGTTCAATGCAGAGTACAACAAGGTCACTAGATTGAAAATACAACAGAAAGAAATGGAGCAGTTTCTTTATCAGGAAAAGGGGCCAAATTTAAAAAAGATTTACCTCGCGTGACAAGGAAACATACTTTACAGGGACCCCATCAAGCATACCAGTTGATATCAAACTTCTGACATTTGAAGGAAAGCTGTTTGGAGCTTCTTTTCTGGTAGTTTTCAACTCTGGTCTGTTCTTGGAAACAGGTTCAGTTTTGGATTTAGTCGCTTGCGTATTGCTTGCAACTGCCTTGGCAGTTGTAGCCCTCAGCTCCTTTTCATCAACTGCTTCTCGTGTTCGAATAGAAGATTGATCATAAGAGTGGTCATAGCTGCTGAGTGGCCTATCAACAGGTATAATATCATGTGCATCATCAAATCCCCCAAAAGATAATAAATTGGTGTCTTCCTTGCTATATGCATCGCTTATTGGAATAGCACTATCATCAACTTTGATGTAAGTGGAACTTGTTGGACCAACATGGACTTCATCTCCATTGTAGGTGTGACCCATCATTGTGACACTGTTATCTTCTTTATCAAATGCATGTCCCGTTGATATAAAGCTACTTTGGCTTTCCCTATGGAAGGCCTGACCTGTAGAATTGTTACTGTCACTTTCAATTGTGAAACCATGTCCCTTTGGAGCATGCACACCACTGTCAAAGACCTTAACCTGATTTATTTTGACTTTTCTAATACCACCGTAGTTAAGGCAGGCTTCAGATGCATTTGATTCAACTGTTCCAGCAGGATATAAATTCCTTTCAGCAAAATTGACAGATCTTGCAGCTTCAGCCCCAAATAAACGATGAATAAATTGGTTTGGGACAGACTGAAAACCAGAGGTGTTATGCCAAGAAGGAGAATTTGCACTGGGAATTCCAGAAGTTCTGGTGCTGTTTGGAGTTTGCACAGCTTGCTTCTTGTTAGGGAACAACTCAGGCTCAGTATCATCTATAAACCACTGATGAGATCGTTTAGATTCAAGCCTGGGAGGATTCTCAAATGCTGGATCTCCATCTGTACCCTTTGACATCCAAAATCCCTTGTTCTGGTAAACCCACAATGGGAAAATTATTCCAAGGGGAAAAGAAATTCATATTCAGCACCAAAATATTATCCCAATATATCTTTACAACTCTCAAGAGCATCCATATCATTGTCTTTGACTAACAACCATAAAACTCCACACACAATTCGGGAATTTTGTCCCTTGAAAAAATTTACAAAAAAATAAATAAATAAAATTTACTCCTGAGAAACATGAAATCATCAACAATTTCATTTTTTTCACAAAGTGGAAGACAGGGTGACAGCAATGACAACAAATAACTCTAGGGGAAGAGCAAATTTAGCAACTCATTTGTTTCTATTTGGAGCATCATCAAGCAAGCAATTGATCTGATAAAGCAACACATGTATGCAAACCTCTATACTCTAAACTTGATAAAATTGCAGTTGATAAAAAACACAAAATCTTTACACTGCTAATACTAGCATTGCATGCATGCATGCTAACAATTCATCAAATACAGGGAAACTATTCAGTACTTCCACTTTCATGTTCCTCTACTGGAAGCATCACGATGATAACTACTAAAGGGCCCCATTTTTATGCGAGTGGGGAATAATACACCAGAATTACTATACATACCATTTTCCTGTGCCTCTCCGAATTTTTACTCTTCTTTCCTCAACCGATCATCTTCAACCTTTTAGCATAAAATAAAAAAAAAATGACAAAAAAAGTCGCTTCAAGTTCTCAGTCACAGATATGAAAACCCCAATTAAATAAGATAACCTAACCCTAAAAAAAGCGAGATTGAAGTTTTTGACAACCTTAAAATTTTACGATGGTCGGCAATCTGACCGGAACGTTGACTTGCGGTCCGCTGAATTAATCGGCGATGAAAATTGAAAAAAATAATACTAGTAGTAGTAAAACTTATTTATTGAGTTGAGGGGGAGGGGAGTTTTTGGTGTTTGTGTCTGAGGAGCACTCGATTTTTTCCCGTGAAAGGGAATTAGAAATGGGCTACATCTGCATTCACGGTTAAATTTATCTCAGTCGTACGCGTGTGCTTTAATTTCGTAAAACAGTTTTGCCGAGCGGCTTTTTGGTCTTTTCACTTTAGATGAGAAAAGGGAAGGAGGAGGCACAAACTCATATCAACCACTGTTCCACCTCCACCGCCTGAGTTTTAAATTTACAATATCACCCTTGCAGTAAAGTTTTAATTTTACCCGTAATATTAGCTGGTAAGAGCGCCAGTTCGAAAATGCTTGCGCAGCTGTTGCCGTTTAAGACAGATATTCAGTAAGGGTTATAGATTATATTATTATTTTTAAAGTGTTTTTTATTTTAAAATATATTAAAATAATTAATTTTTAATATTATCACATTAAAATTATTTAAAAATATTAAAATAATATTAATTTAAATAAATAAAAATTAATTCTTTTCAAAAACATTTTTAAAATATAAAAACAAATATTCTAATAAGCTTAAAATACCTCGTCCTTGCACGTAGTTTCTTTTTTTCCGTATGTTCATGATCATAACCTTGTCCGAAGTAAATTAGGACACCTTGATCAGAGCTAGAGATCAACAAACTAGAATCCTTCCTAAACCAGCAACCATAAATCCCACCAGAAACAAAAAACTTATTAGTTTGATGAAGAACAAAAATCCAAGACGCAGCAGCAATATTGGCAAACTTGCAATATCAGCTGCAGGAGAGAAAAAAAACTCATGCAATATCAATATTAATTATTATAAAAATAATAATATTTATAACACAAAAAATAATATTTTTAATATTAATACTTTTGATTATAGTAAAAATAATAATATTAATAACACAAATAATATGATTTTTAATTCCAAGAACATTTAGAACACAAATAATAATATTTTTTTATATTAAAACTTTGAATTATTATAATAATAATAATATTACAACACAAATAATAATATTTTGATATGAATACATTCAATTATAAGAAAAATAATAATATTTAGAGCACAAATAATAATATTTTAATATGAATACTTTGTATTATAAGAAAAATAATAATATTTACAACGCACATTATAATATTTTTTATATTAATACTTAGAATTGTTGAATATTTTTAACAATACTTCACTGCGGGCTGAATTTTTATTTTTATAAAAATATAATAAAAAAATTATAATATAAATAATAATATGTTTTCAATATTAATAATAATATTTTCTTTCAAATTTATTAATTATTTTATTAATCAAATTAATTATAATAAAAATAATAATATTTCTAAAACAAATAATAATATTTAGAATCCTAGGACTCAGGAACCTTGGATCTAGCACCACGATCCAAAGTGTGGCACGGGCATAGCTCACTCGCAGCGCAACCCAAGCGCCACGTATGCGATGGGGGCGCCCAGCCCCCATGCAGGGAGCCCAAACACCATTTGTTCGCAGTGGAGTGCCAAGCACTAAGGCAGGAGCCCAAGCACCATATGTGCGCTAGGGGTGCCCAACCCCCAAGTAGGGAGTCCAAGCGCCACGTGTACGCAGTGGTGTGACAATCACTAAGACAAGAGCCCAAGCACCACGTGTGCGTTGGGGGTACCCAGCCCTTAGGCAGGAAGTCCAAAAGCCACGTGTGCGCACTGATGTGCCAAGCATGGAGGTAGGAGCCCAAGCCCCACGCGTGCGCTGGTGTCTGCCCACCAAACAGACAGTAGCCCAAGCGCCACATGTCCCCGCATGGTTTTTCTTCTATACTAATAACAATTTTTTAAAATTTATTAATAATGATGACAGTAATAATAATAATAGTTTTTAATTTTACCTTTCAAATCAAATCTATGGTTGTTTTTCAATATTAAAAATAATTTTTTTTCTAATTTAGTAATTATTTTATTAATAATATTAATTATTATAAAAATAATAATATTCATAACACAAAAGATGATATTTTTAATATTAATACTTTTGATTATAGTAAAAAAAATAATATTCATAACACAAATAATACTATTTTTAATTTTAAGAATATTTAAAACACAAATAATAATATTTTTTATATTAAAACTTTGAATTCTTATAAAAATAATAATATTACAACACAAATAATAATATTTTGATATGAATACATTCAATTATAAGAAAAATAATAATATTTAGAGCACAAATAATAATATTTTGATATGAATACTTTGAATTATAAGAAAAATAATAATATTTAAAAAACAAATAATAATATTTTTTTATATGAATACTTTGTATTATAAGAAAAATAATAATATTTACAACACAAATTATAATATTTTTTTATATTAATACTTAGAATTATTGAATATTTTTAATGATAATGTGCCACGGGTTCACTTTTTATTTTTATAAAAAAATCATAAAAATTGATAATATAAATAATAATATGTTTTCAATATTAATAATAATATTTTCTTTCAAATTTATTAATTATTTTATTAATAACATTAATTATACTAAAAATAATAATATTTTTATAACAAATAATAATATTTAGAATCCTAGGACTCACGAATCGTGGGTCCAGCGCAAAACCCAAGCGTCAGGTGTCCCCAGGAACAACTCAAGTGCCACGTGTGTGCTGGGGGTGCCCATTCCCCAGGCAGTGAGCCCTAGTGCCACGTGTGCTTAGTGATGCGCCAAGCACTAAGGCAGGAGCCCAAGCACCACGTGTGCGTTTGGTCTGGCAGCACACATGCAAACAAGTCAAGCATCACGTGTGTGCTGAGGGCTGCCCAACAACGTTAGGTCCACTTGTCAAGCTAGACTCAATAGCTCTTGACAGAGAATGCAATGCCCCCAACCGTAATTGTTGACTCAAAACACAGCAGAGCAACCTCCCCTGGCCGCGCGCAATTGGCTGGTCCTGACATCCTGGCTTGTAGACAAGCTACTTCCAGGGTCGTGCAACCCAACCAAAATCCCAACTGGCCATTTTCTTCTCATCCAAAAAGACAACCCTATCCCCTGCAGCCTTTGCAATTCTTTGTGGCAATGGCAGCCCTGCCATTAAGTCTCTCCAACCCACAATGCTTTTAGCAAGGAGAAAACTCAAATAGTGCAGTCCATAGTGAAAGCACTCATATGCTACAGTACCCACGCGTGTGCGTTTGCTAAACTCTTAGATGTAACTTGGAATAAACTCAATTTAATATTAAGAATTCTTTTTTCAAGATGATGTTATTTTAATTTTTTCTTTTTATATACTAAGATAATGATTTTTTTTTTTATCATTCAGGTAATCTCAAATTAATTTTCCAAACCTATAAATTGAATTATGAAGTCGGATGAGTTTAATAACTTATTGTTTTGGGGATTATTTTTTTATCTAACTATACTATAATAAAATTTGACATTCATAGGATAGCCACCATATAAAATTTAAGAAAAGAAAACCATTATGAAGGGTTGTATAAGAAAAACATTAACTAATATTATAACAAAAATAATGTTATAAACTTTCTTGAAAAGAAAAATAAAAATAAAAAGATATTTAATCAAACAATATCAAAAACCTTTGCGATCAAAGAATTTTTTTCAAAATGAAAAATATAATAAGTTGTTGTAAAAAATATCACCAATATAATAAAAACGACCCATGTTCTTATAAAATAAAATTAAAATTCAATGGTATCAAATTAAAAATAAATCAAATTAATTTTGAACTAATTTTTTTGAATGGATTGAAATGTAAAATGAAGGATATTTAAAAAAAAAAAAACAAAACATGACAAACAATGTAGGCTTGCACATCTATCTTATAAAAAAGGCTTGACCCGTGAGCCAAACCTCTTTTTTATATATATTCACGTCATTCGCACTTTAATTTTAAAAAGAAACACAAATAGCTTGTCATCTATAACAACAAACAATGTGTTGTCCTCTGACCTAGAATCAAATGATTGGAGGGTTATCAAAAAGTTACATCTAAGAGATTATTTTTTAACTTATTTTTGAGTTAAAACACCTAAAAAAATACCGTAGAAACCTAAATAAATATATTCGTGGCTTGAAATTACCTAGAAATTGGTTAAAGAAACAAAAAATCAACCCAAATTTTAAAAACACTTCCAAATTCCAAATCTATTTTACTATTCAAGATAAAAGTCAAAAAACTC
>Ga0325414_1007403_pt1 | contig 11628 bp, 6 predicted proteins | sample PopdelMetagenome_8_FD_206183 | JGI IMG/M metagenome (GOLD analysis project Ga0325414, IMG submission 206183) | Populus deltoides microbial communities from Bellville, Georgia, United States - Leaf-PdKOR-R3 | ecosystem: Host-associated > Plants > Phyllosphere > Phylloplane/Leaf | place: USA... | reverse complement strand
TACTAGAAACACAAATCAATAATTTATACTCTAAAAGAGTACTGGGCCACATGATATATCTAGGTATAAATGAATAAATATGAGCTCATTTAGATACTAGAATGTCTTCCGCATGTGTTTTTAGCTCAATCTATCTTTATTGAAATGACACGGATCACGAGTTTTGAAACCCGGCTTATCACAAGATTCATTTAGGTGTGAATCTGGGTCGATAACAAAAAAAAGATAATGAATTGATTAGAAAGAAACTATTTGCATGATAATGTTTTTTTTTTTTTTTTAATTTTCCTCCACGAGGTTGAGGGGTAGGTTTCAATATCAAGCTATGGGGATTATGAATGTGTGGAGAAAATAAACCAAGACGGTCATGTATACCTGAAAGGGGCATGCAAATAATGCGCAGGGCATCTCTAATCTTTAATCTTGAAAGAGGCAGCTCAACTTATATGCTGCCAAGGAATGTCTTGGCCATCAATGGCCCAACCCCAACATTCAAGTTTTAAATGCAGGGACATGATATAACAACAGAAATGCAAATCACTTGGAGATTTCATGAAATTTCTATAAAAACAACTTCCTGTTAGTGTGATATAATTTAACAGAAACATATCTTGTATCTGCTGTGCTAGAAATGAAGTGAAGGTCTGTCTGTTTTTGCATTTCAAAAGTGTTTTTAAAAAATAAACTGGAAATCTGATTTTTTTATCAAATTAATTTTTTTGTGTTTTTATATTGTTTTGATATGTTTATTTTAAAAATAAAATATAAAATATAAAAAGTATATATTATTTTAATATATTTTAAAATAAAAACATTGCCGCAGTACGACGACGAATTCAGGAGGAGACATTGTTAACTTTAAGAAGCGAAATCAACGGTCTTTCCTTTTCTTTTTTCGGGTGAGGAAATCAAGTGGTGCAAGGAACAATGCTTAATGCTTTCAGAGGAGAAGGTTAAATTAATTTAAGACTTGAATGAACCAATTGGGGGATGCTACCTAAGAACATCAATTTGCCAGCTGGGACAAAAAAAGTCTTCAAGTTTGACTGTGTCAAATGAATTATTTGGTTCCCGTTTCTAGGAAAATAAAAAGAATATCAGAAAAAACTATGCTCTGTTACAGCGTATCAAATCCATGAAATTAAACATTTAAGATTTTTTTTATACCCTTTAATCATTCCAAGACTAATTTAAACATTGATTAAAATTTAATTTATTTTCAAAAAATTTATAAACTAAATTTATTTCGGTTGGATGATATCACGTTTACTTAATTTTATCCCCTCAAGGTTTTTTTAATTACAAAAACAAAAAAAGCAAGCATAAATGGGTGGGCCATTTGCTATTCTATACATTACAGCCTTGCATGGTTATGCTTTTTTAAAAAAAAAATATTTTTTTTAAAATTATTTTAATGTGTTATATAAAAAAAATCTTAAAATATATTTTAGTGCTATATTAAATTTTTAGAAAACTTTGAAGACAGAATTTATATATATATATATATATATAGTGCTATAAATTTGGTAAACAGTGGATGATGGCCATGCGTGCGTTAGGAAATGATCCTACGCATCTCCATGAACTTGGACCACCTAGAATGCAAGTAGCTAGTTTCCATGCCTGGAGCTAGAGAATGTCTCAAGGGAGTAAATAAAACGTACACTTGTTTTTATTTTTTTTATTTTTTTTTAGATTTGAGGAGACTTCACTTCTCAAAAAATGCATTTTATGAGTCTAAGTAAGCAAATAAAATCTAATTGTTTCAAGTTTTTATAAAAAAATATATATTCTAACTTAAACTTGAAACTTGCTATGTAAATCTCCTTTTTATGATTCCACTTGTTTTTATTGTGCATAGGCATAGGCAGGGAACAACAGCAAGCTTGGGGGTGCCATTGCCAAGCTCCCCCCCAAAGCTTGATGGAGGTCCGCCCATGGGTATTTGCATGCTAATTATTACTCTAATGCCCTTCCTCGCTAATTATTATGTATTACCATAATGCCCCCCGGCTTATTTATTTTAATGCCCTTCCTCGCTATTTATTTATTTATGATTATTTTTTAATTGTTTTAAAAGGTTAATCTCCAGAGCGGAAGGCAGGCCAGCCTTGCTCAGGAATGCAACGTGCCACCCAGAAAATCCTGTAATCTACAAATCCCCAAGAAAATCAATGGGGCCCAAAACGTGGTAAATGATTGAACTCTTAAATCCAACGCCTCCGATCATCTATCTCATCCTCAAGAGGGAAACTCTAATCTCCAACGCACGTTGTGACAGCTCGCTGGTGGTTGGTGTACGTGGTGTAAGTGGGGTCCACTTTTATGTTCGTTGGGCTCCAACGTGACACCAATCATGTTGCTTGGTCAAGCCACGTCATCTAGGGTGACACACCCACTTGTGACCCAGCAAGAAGTGGGACCAACATCCAATGAAAGCTCTCTCACATCCCACGTTGTGTAACAGCTTCTTCTGTCGTCCTCAATCATTATATAATATTGTCTTGCCCTTTGCTAATTACCATAATGCCCCCCGGCTTTTCCTCTCTTCGCTGCCGATTAATTGCTGAGAGAATATAAGTATTTAATTCTCCTCGGTTATTGAGTATTTGCTCTGATTCTCGCGATTTTTTATTTTCAAAAACAAATAAATAAAATGGTGACGTCATAGTGAAATCCCCCTTGATTGGTTTCAGACACGTGCTGATAATGTCTTGATGAGCATTGGGGGGTGATTGGTTGTTTGATACCATAAATAAATAAATAAATAAATAAATATTTCTGGAGTGGCACCCAGCTAATTCAATTTGAAAAGAAGCTTTACTTGTTTTATTTAATTGGGAAAAAGACAACAAGTGACGATTAATATAATTAAGGAGAGTATTTGGCATTATATGTTGGTTGGCAGTGATGCTGGAGTTGTTTCAGGCAAGGTAGATTAATTTCTTGGTTGATTGATCATAAACGAGACACATGAGAGAGAGAGAGAGAGTGTGCGACCCATTCAGATATTGGAGGAGAAGGGTTGATTGATTACAATAGAACCAACGACCTCCCACCCATGATTGATAAATACTAGATTAATGTCTCTTGCCATGCCTGAATCAATTTTTTATAATTTTTTTAAAAAATAATGTTCAAGTAATGATTGTCTTTTAAAAAAACAAAAAATTTAAGACTCGGGTCGGGTTATTGACTTGACTATATCAAATAAACTCGGTTAATTTAATAATATAATAAAAAGAAAGTAATGATAGCATATAAATTAAAAAAAAAAAAAGCAATAATTAACTATAAAAAAATGAGTTGTTAATATCATACTCAAAAAAAGCAAAAAGAAAAATCTATCTTAAATTTATCGTCATTCTGTCATGAACATTGCCCCACAGCCAAAAACAGATCATTAAGACGATTCTAATACCTTTATGAAAGGTTGCACAATGACAACGAAAGAGGTCTCATGTGCTGCAAGAGTAACGACCCGACAAAGTAAACCAAATAAAATATCATAAACTAATCTTCTCATGCTTATATTTAATTAATTAATTTAATTTAACTCAAAATAATTTTTTTTATAAAAAGTTGAATTTAACAAAAAATGACAAATAAAAAGACTTGAGATAACTCAGGTCATTTTAAAATTAGTTAAAAATCATATAGAAAGCAAATAAAAAAAATAAAGTTGAATCTTCAATTAAATAAATATTGAAAGATGAAAGTAAAAGAATATTAGCTTAAACAAAGAAAAAAATAAAACAAGCAAACCTAAGTGAATCTCCAAAATCTAAGTTAATCTCTCAAACTTTTAACCGGTAAAATCCTAGACCTGAATTCAATCAAGAAGCTTAATTCCTAATCAATTTAATATTGAACGATGATATCAGAAAAAATATCAATTAAAATTTTTTTGTCAAAGTATAAAACAAATAGCAATCAAAAGAATAAGGATCATATATGATGGGAATAAAAACTAAAGAAAGATGAAATAGTAAAAGTTTTAAAACTTTCTAAAATAAAATAAATAGCTATAAAAAAAATAGAGATCAAATCTGACAGAAAAAAATAGAGGGTAAAATAAAAAAATTAATTTTATAAATTATTTCAAATAAAACATATAGTAATTAATGGAAATTAGGCATGGAAATCGAGAAAAAAAAAGGAAAAAAAGGAGAAAGAAGAAAAGATCGTCAATGTCAGACCAGAGGCTGGTAAGCAACACGCACCACCTAGAAAGGAAGGGGTTGCCGAGACAATTCCAACCACATCAACGACGGTCATCTTTAGTCGTCGTACCCACTGCTTGAAAACAACAGAGTGGTGTATGCCTTGACACATGCAATGCACTCACCAATTAAATTTTCTTTTATATTTTATATTTATTAAAATACAAAATTGCTCCTGAGTCATCTTAATTATAACTAAAAAAAAAAGCAAGATGAAAAGTTAAAAAAGATTTTAGACGTTGGTCAAAGAATTTTTACTTTTAATAATGATTTAGTTATTTTATTGTGCTTTAAAAAATTAAAACGTCAAAAAAACCTATAGGCATCAATTAAATAAGTTTTACTTTTAAGAATAATTTAGTTATTTTATTATGTTTTTTAAAAAATAAAAAGACCAAGATATACTTGATCAATAAAAAAAATTATATTATCCCTAATAGTTAATCTCCAATTATTTGTTTTGAAAAGCAAGAAATTATAATTATATTATTCCAATCCATATTGCAAACTACAATTCTAGCGATTGTAATTTATTTTTTTGGGGAGACGAAATAGTGTAGAAGATGAGAATCTAGTAAGGTTTGTAGACTGTAGTAAAGACCACCAAAGCAAAACGACCACGTACGGAAATACATTAAACAGAATAGAGAGAAAAGGTACAGTAATTGTATTTTCTTTTAACCACGTGGAAAGCTCCAGGTTTCTCTTGGAATGATGTCATTAATAGACTTCGAACAACTCCAAATATACAACGTCAGGAAGAACCCAAGTGGACTGTAGCCTAATTGTCTCACATTGCGAAATCGAAGCAAAACTAGATATTAGGTTTTGCCGCGGTAGAATAATTATTTTAAAAAATAAAAATGAATCTGTAGGTTTTTTAACATGTTTTTTTGGACATAATTTTTTAAAAAATAAATATTGAAACGATAATTTATTGAACTGACGTAGATTTTACGATTTAACTCGTTAATTTATAACCTGGATCATGGTAAAAAAAATAGTTGATTGTAAAATCAAGCACCAGCTCAAAGTCGAGACGTTTGTTTGAGATTTTAATAATTCTATACAAAGTAAATTGAAACAAATTATGAAACCTGATAATAACCAACCAAAGTTAACAGAAACACTAATGATCCGTCAACTCAATGCCAGAATGTTTATTTGAAACTTCAATAACTTCATTAAAAATAAATCAAAATAAATTATAAAATTTGATTCCTAACTGATCAAAGTTAACTAGTTAAACTCGTGACATGTTACCTGCTCTACTTAGGTTTCGGCGATTAGAGGTCGCCGAAAATCTAGGCCACATGTGTTTTTTAACGCAAGAGCATTTTTAGAAAAATAAATATTTTCCTTACTTAATTTTATTTTTTTCATATTTTTATTTTCAAATTATGTATTATAATGTTTTTTTTTAATTTTTTTCTACTTAAAGGGAATATTTTTTTTTTCTAGTTTATTTTTTCTATTCAGTATTATGAGGGTTTTCTAGTTGTTTTCTCTATATAAAGTGTTGTAATAACATTTTAACAAGTAGAGACTTGTATAAATAAAAATTATATATTTTGAGTGTCTCCCCATAGTTATGGTGTTGTTCTTGATCTTTGAGGGTTTTGGTAGGTAACAAACTTCGTTATCCTTCACTCCTATTTATGTCAATTGGTATCATAGCTCAATAATCACAGGTTATTGCTTATTGTGTGTTGCAATCCCGTGTTATTTTGTTTTCCATGTGCTACTAAAAAATCATGGCTGGAAGAGAGCTCAACGATCCCTGGTTGTTATTATGCTTTGTTGGGTGCTGCAGAACAACTATGGCTGGAAGAGAATCAAAAGATCTTTAGAGGTTATTTTGTTTTGCTATGTGTTGCAAAATAACGATGGCTGGAAAAAGATTGTAAAACAGGACGTGCTTATGTAGAAGAGGGTGAAGAGGGGAAATGTGCTTATGTAGAAGAGGGTGAAGAGGTTTCCCTCAAGAAAAATACTTTCATGAACTAGTGTTGTTTTCGTTTATGTCAGTTGTTGTCATTCAAAATCCTAGTGGTGAAACTCATATTAAGGTGGATCACACACAAAAAGATGTTTTTAATTAAAGATTATTTTTTAGCTGAAAACTGAACTCGATGATGAATTCTTTTCAAACCAAGAAGACTAATGCATGAGATTTTTTAGGAAAATAGATATTTTTCTATTCTTTATATTGATGCTTTTGTAGTTTTTTGTTCTATTTTAAGGGGGTTTTTTCCTAGTTTATTTTTTTTCTATTCAGTATTATTAGGAGTTTCTTGTTTTTTTTATATATATAAAATATTGCAATATTCTTTTGGCATGTGGAGATATAGATGAATAAAAATTGAATATTTTGGTTAGTCTCTCATCTACGTCAACTGGTATCAGAGCCTAACGATTCTTGTTACTTTTAGTAGAGGTTCGTTGAGAACGTGTATTAGAGTTCAATGATTTCTAGTGGTTAGTTGATATGTGTTGTTGAATAACTATGACTAGAAGAGATTGCAGAACAATATGTACTTATGTAGGAAAGGATGAAGAGGTCCCTCTCATGAAAAAAAATGTCATGTTGTTATTGAAAATCTTGGTGATGAGATCTATAATAGGGTGGTTTGTATAAAGAGGTTGTGTTAGGGATCAATGATAGGACGACATGCACAAATGTATTATATTAAGGATCCATGATGGAGTGGTTCGCAAAAAAATTTTAAAGACTAATGATGGGGTGATCCAAACACAAAAGATGTTCATGGAGGACGATTGCTAACTAATGTTTGAACTCGAAGACGAGTTCCTTTTAACCCGTGAAGAGTGACGCAAAAGCTATTTTAGAAAAATAAATTTCTTAGTTAATTTTATTTTGTTTCTTATTATGTATTATAATGCTTGTCTAGTTTTGTGTTTCTATTTAAATGGAACAGCTCTTCTAATTTATTTTTTCTTTCTATATTTTTATATTTTAGAAAAAATAAATTAGAAGAGCTATTCCAAAGGGATGAAAAATGAGTATGTTGCAAACTAAGATGACCAAAGTCAGCTTTTTAGTCGAATTTCAAAACAACTATCTATTTTCTCTATATTTTTCATTTTGATCTCTGCCTTTTAAATGTTTCCGTTCTCTGACGATATAGAAGCCATTGTGGCCACGTAAGCATGCAATCAATGAGAATAAAATTTTGATGACTAAAATAAATAAATCATTATGATAGTATATAGGGCTCCTAGTGTGGGGCTATAGTATTTTTCCAAGCCTTTTATGTTTTCTATAATAATAATAATAATAATAATAGTAATAATAATAGTATTGTGCTTGATATTGTTATTATATTTTTAAACCCAAGTCACCTGCTTTATTGGCTAATATTGAAAAATAAATTAGAAAAGTTTATGATTGTGCACGTTAAAAATCTTCCTTTTTTTTTATTCGAAAATAAAAAATATTTTTGAACCACCGTACACAATTTCTTTTATTCGAATATAAACTAGAAATGTTTTTTTTGTTTTTTAAAAAAAAAAGGGCAAAGAATTCCCTCCCACCATGAGGATTCAGAATCATGGGAGATACAAGGTAACAGATAATTTTTTTAAAAAATAAAATGAACTGGCAAGGAAGGAAGTGGCATGTTAGTAATTAGACATTCCAAAACAGTGTCTCATAAATCTATCTATTTCTATCCACTTCATTGGAATTCACATCCTACTTTAACTCTTCACAGCCAACCCACCCTCTCTCTCTCTCTCTCTCTCTCGTATTTCTCGAACAGAACCAGAACCAGAACCAGAACCAGATAGAGTGGCAGTGTGTGTACGTGTCACGACAACCGGCTCTTACACGTCTATCTTTGTAGCTTTACACTCAGAGTTTGTCACTTCTTTACCATTCTCACATGCATTTCAGTCTTATATCTCATTTGCTCTCTGGTCTCCCTCAAAAGTTCAAACTTCACTCCTCTGCTAGTGTCTAAAGGTCTGCTTTTGTTTTCTAATTTTGCTTTTGCGTGGTATTTATGTTCTTGTAATGTTGCCTTTGGAATCTGGACAGCTTTTCTTGATTTTTTTGGGGTAAGGTTTTGTTTTTTGTTTTGTTTTTTGGTTTAAATCTTGATTGGTGTTTTAACGTCTAGTCACATTGGATTTATTTTTTCTTGGATTGATCTCTCGTTTTCAATCTTTTCTGTTTGAAAGTTTGTGAGAGTTTGCAGTGTTGTGTAGTTGCTGTGACATGGAGGAAAAACAAAGGTCTTGAAGCTTTCATTCTTTAGAAACTACTGTAGTTAAACCTCCATCGTGTTCCTAGTTTCCATAAATGAAGCGGGTTTTCCTTTAAATGATATGTAGTTGTTGCGTGAAGTTTTGCTGTTTCAGATTTGATTTGTCCTTTGTTTAATTGCAGAGGAAGTGTAGGGAAGATAGAATTTGATTTGTCTGAATTTTACATTTAAAAGGAGGCAACGTCTTCTTTAAATGTGAACTTCTAGCTTTGGTAATTTTGAGTTTCAACATCGAAGGGCATATTTCAATTTCCTGAAACCAGCCTGGCTAAACCCTTTATTTGTTGTATTTTGATTTGGTAGGCTTTCATTTCATTTATTTATGTTAATCTGTACTAAATCTTGAAGTTTAAGTCCTTTTTCTTTGTTTTAGTGATCAATTATATGGGATCTGAATTATTTCATTTTATTTCTGGCCTTTCATTTTATTGGTGTGGCTTATTCAATTGTATTGTGATTTCAGTTTTTGTATTCGTTCAATTTCTGTTCATTTTTGTTACGAAGAATAAGGTTTTCATTTTCAACAATCTATCTGGCTGTTAGCTCAGTAAGATCATTTTGCTTGGTCAAAATGCATATCATAGAGTAGCATGAAGTTCGGGTCTTCATATCTATTGTAATTTTGCAGTTCCTTGCAATAAGATTCAGTGAAGGAATGGAGGGTGACAATGCAGTTAAAACGAATGAGGAAACCACTGCTGAGGAAATTCATGCTGAAGCACCTGTTGTGGCACCAGAAAAGGAAGAAAAAAATGCTACCAATGGTGAAAGACCTCTAAAAGCCAATGAAACATCTAAGCATGTTGCCAAAACTGAAGGTCGTAATTCCTCTGGCATAGCAAGTGAAGGTGCAGCAAGTGTTTCTGAAAGAAAACTCTCAAATGCCTTAAAGGTGCCGTGCAATTTGTGAATATCAGATTCATAGTACTAAATGAAAGACACATTTTCCTTCTTACCGTGTTGGTATGTCTTCACCTGTGTTTAGGAACCTGCTCTGAGGAAAGGCACTGGTTCAAAGAACAGCAAATTGGCCAAGGATAAGCCTAATGTGAAAGGCTCAGGTCCATTTTCTCATAGCCAGAGACCAATACTTTCTCAGAGTCTTTCATTTCCAGCAAAAGGTGTGCGAACTAATAATATGAGGAAGAGCATCGAGGGACACCCACTCAAAACTGCTGTCAAGCTTTCCCGGGATGAAGGAACAAAGGTGCAGGTTCCTTTTTCCGATGGATCAGTCACTTCAAGTCCCCGTTTCAACCGAGCCAACAGGCTTGCACCCACTGGAGCGAATTCAAAGGAATCAAATATTAATGGTAGTAAGACTTTAACTAAGCAGACTTCCTCCACAAGCAAGTCTAGCAGTCAACAGGCTGCGGTAAGATTTTCGCTGATGTATTTTGACCATTAACATTTATGTTGTAATTTTAGGTCTTTTGTTTTTGTAACTCTTTGTTGTTCATAACAGTCTGTGAAATCAAGTTCTTTGACTGAAGCTGCAAAGTGCCCTCCACCCCAGGTTTCTGAGTACGTCAACATCCATGCATTACATAAAATTTTGTTTCCCGTTTTATCGGTTGAAGCCATCAAATGTATTCATGGAAGCTTCCCATGTCCCACCTCCACCTTCTGCCCTTGAAAAGGAGTAAACCTGTTTATATATTTGCTACGTGGATAAAAGTTCCTAATATAATATTTATCTAATTGCAGGTCTGCTGCTGATCAAAACTCAAAACCTGAGATAACCACATTGTCAAGCAAAGAAGAAGATGACACCCATTCCACAACTTCGTACTGCTCCTATAGAACACAATATGTTTTGTAATTATTTATGTATACTAGTATCTATTTTGCTAATGTGCCATTATACTCTATTAATATCAGAAGTGCCACTCTTAGTGGGCGGAGAAGTAGCGGCTCTGGATTCTCCTTCAGATTGGAAGAACGTGCTGAGAAACGGAAGGAGGTTGTTGCTGGACTTTAGTTTCTTTGCTAGATTCTTTATATTTTTATTTTAATCCATGACATGATTGTGTTGTGGCCTTTGTTCACCAGTTCTTTTCAAAGCTTGAAGAGAAGATCCATGCTAAAGAAATAGAACAAACTAACTTGCAGGCAAAATCAAAGGTATTGGGATTTTTCTTTCAACTGAAACATTTTTCCTCTTGACCTTTATCATATATTTTTTAACAATTTGACTTTTCTCTCCTGAGTCTAAAGGATAATGAATCTTCATTTCATATTTTACTTTATGGTGGATTACAGGAGAGCCAGGAAGCAGAGATCAAAAAACTGAGGAAGAGTTTGGCATTTAAAGCTGCACCTATGCCATGTTTTTATAAAGAGCCTCCTCCAAAAGTGGAACTAAAGAAGGTAATGCTTGAACTGTCAGATATCCATTGATAAGTTGTGTTTTTTTTTTTTTCCCTGCCTTTTGTATTGCAGCATTTCATCAACTATAAGATTGAAAGCACACCAATTGAACTCTTTAAATGCCAAAAAATTATCACTATTTTTCAAATGCTCATTATGCTTTTACTAATATCATGTGCATTATGTGGACTAACCAATGCGTACACTCTGGTTTCTAATCCACATGTTCTGTCAGTGTGTTTGTTTGTCTGGATCTGTTGAATTAAGTTTTCTAAATGTGGCCTACAATTTCTATGAATCTTGGAAGTCCTTAAATATAATTGGGCATATTTAATGACAATGCATTTATACAACAAATGATTCTTGCATTTTTTTAGGCTTTTGTTTGGCCTTTGCAAATTGCAAGTGCTGTTTATTAGGACAGTTAGTGATGTGTTAGTTTAGGATCCTGCTTTCACGAGTCTATTTTGCATGGTAAGGTGTTGGCAATAGCTAGTGAGGCCATCTCTGCGTGGATGCTGGTTTTTTTAAAAAAATGGGACACAACCTTTTTGCTTAACTCCTTAATCCTTTTTCTTTTTTTGAATAACTCAGGCAATATTATGATAACTCCTTAATCAAAATGTTATCAAGTAGGAGGAATATACTCATTAAAAAATTATGATATAGGTCCAAACTTAGATCTTAATTGACGGTTACATGCCCAAGTCTTACCGAGGCTTGTAAAGACCCATTTGTTTCTGTCA
>Ga0325414_1007400_pt1 | contig 11630 bp, 5 predicted proteins | sample PopdelMetagenome_8_FD_206183 | JGI IMG/M metagenome (GOLD analysis project Ga0325414, IMG submission 206183) | Populus deltoides microbial communities from Bellville, Georgia, United States - Leaf-PdKOR-R3 | ecosystem: Host-associated > Plants > Phyllosphere > Phylloplane/Leaf | place: USA... | reverse complement strand
GATTGCAACAGTATTAAGAAAGCTGAACGTGAGGAGCAGAGGTCCGCAAAACAGACCTCCAGTTAACAACAAGTTCCTGACCTGCCACACCAAAATTTCAGAACTGTTTGGCCTAGCATGTCTCAAAAGTTGAATGGTAGTTTCTAGAGTAAAGCTAGAAATTCAGCAATGATACAGATTAGGATCACAAGGAATTCCATCAATGCCAAAGAGAAAAACTTAAATCATCATACTAATGAATAATTAATATCAATACCAAAAGACCAACAAATGCAAACCTAGCTAGTCTTCATAGAAACCACAACCAGCATGAAATAATCAATTGTACTTCTATCCATGTCTAGCATTACTCAGTTTCAATGCACCTAAAGTGATACATTTAAATGTGACTCTCTAAGTGTTGATCTTAAGTTTATTGACTTCTCAAAATTACTTTTTAAAAATTTAGTGCAAGGCTTCAGGCAGCGTTAAGCCATCAACTTTCAAGTACACTCTTCTCTTTCTCTAGGACAGGTTTTTTTTGCAGCATCAAATGGGTTCAAATATGATACGTAAGGAAAACAATTTACCCAGCATAAGGTGGTTTTCAGCCCCCTTACCCGTGCTTATACCAATTTTCACAAAACACTTATCCCAAAACCAATCAGATCCTAAAAAAAACTGCAATTCCACTATGTATGCGTACTGAATCTGATAACATTGACCTTATAGAAATACACCAATAACAAGTGCTTTGGGCATGCCCGAGAATGATGTGAGCAAGAGGCAGTGAAAAAGGAACCCATGATCACTCACCCAGTTTGTTCCTTCCAGTTGGCAAAAGAAAGAGGCTGCAGTGTAGCCAGCAATCCCAGCTGTAAGGGCATATATGACAACCAATGCGGTGAAAAGAGCTCCACGATTATAAGGATAAAAGACACCAACTAGAGCGAGTAAGAAAATGAAAAATGTGCTGCAAAGTATGTATATATACAAAGTTAGCAGGTTGCTCAGCAACATACAATAATTAAAACAAAGGTTTTGAGACAGAAACCCCATACGCACAGCTTTGAAGGTAAACTTACAGAGTAAACAGCTGGGTGCCAGAGCCAACTGCTGCCGCAAGTACAGACTTATACTTTGGATATCTAAATACATCACCATGGATGTACTTCCACCCGGTCTCTTCTTGGTCTTCAGCTGATTCCTCATCGTGAGCATACCTGTTGTAAATGGGAGCATCACCAAATAAATAAACCAGAAAGCTTAAACAATGTTAGTAGACATGTTCTAACAACATAAATCATTAACATGTTCTTACTTGACAAAATCATTCTTCAGGACTCGCATGAGAATTGTTGCAAGAAAACCAGTCAAGAGGAGAACAGTCACACATGAGTTAATAATTGAGAACCAATGAATTTCCAAGTGATGAGGCAGTGAAGAAGATTGTGAATATTTCTCCATCCTTTTCTCATATGGAATTTCTGTTTCCTTCCATTTAACTGAATACATGAACTCCACATTAACTTCCTTATCTTCAGTCAAGTCCACAACATTTTTCGGATCGGATAGTGCAGTTATCTCAATGACACGATCCTTGTTGTAAAAGATGGTGAAGTGAAGATGCTTAAGGAGGTAATATTTGTATTCGCTAGGGTCATTCTTGCCTTCCTTTTCAACTTTCCCTATGAAACCCCAAATGGGCAAGTCATCGTAGTACATTTGGAAGTAGAAGTCCTTGGAAATTGCTTCTCGGAACTGAGCAACTTGCTCCTTTGTCAGCTTGTTTTTGCAAGCAATTTCAGAGTCTTTGTCGTTTAAAAAGTCAAGTTTGTACGGGGCAGTGACTAAACGATCCCCATTCAACAGTTCACCAAGGGCTTCCTTCTTGTCCTTTGTAGGACCTGTAATAAATATCATCAGCAAACTTCCACAGTAAAACATGGCATTAAAGTAGGAATAATATAAATTGACACAAACCCGATGAACAGAAAGGCAGATCGAAATACCGGTATGTTTCACTGACAGAAAGAACAAGAAAAAAATAACATTAGATAATCATGACTGAAAAGAAAATCCTTGTGATGCATAATGGAACTGTTAAAATATCAATATAACAACAAAAGATTTAGAATGTCTCGAGTACTAAAGAAGTTTCCAATCTAATTCAGAATAATCCAATTTGCTACTAGCCAAGACTTCTAAACCCAAGCAACATACACAAAACGCACATGAAATTTAGAGTAGAAAAGAGAAAATATCAACATAATTCCAGCATAATTTTGCTTAAGAGTGATAGTTTTCTCATTGCTTAAAAGATCTGAGAATGTAGATCCAAGTTCCGCATCCACAAAATAATTTAAAATCTCTCAAATATCTAAACTTTTCTAGCTCACAAGTGCCAAAAGAAAAAGAAACACCTCCTACATCTCTAGACCCACTCTTATATTAACTACTGCTTCTTGCTTACAATTTTCTCTATTCAAATCAAACAATTTCATTTCCAAAATGCCACTAAACAAATTATATCCTAAGCACACTATGGCCTACTGAATCAACACCTAGTATAACATTAAGCTATATGAGATTTCAACTTAATCAGTAACCAACCCATTTCTTTATCATGCTCAAGTTCCAATATTTGATCTTCCTTTACAGGAAACCAAATCACGGATCCACTTCCTCACAGCTCAGGTCCACACAAATTAAAGAAACCAGCACAAACAAGAACAAAAAAAACTAAACATGGGTTCTTTGAAATCAAACCCATTAATGCTAAAATAAAATTCTCCAAAACCCTACTCCACAATTGCAATTCTAACCCAAATCCCACAAACCCCATTTTCTCAAATCATCAAAAAGTCAGAAACTTCAAGACACCCCACAAAACCAATAACCTTAAACTAATCTAAACTGCAAGAAGATTGAGAATTAGATTACCTGGGATTGTGAAAAGGTCCAACCTTGTTGACATAGAGAGGGACGTCCTCTCCTACTTTGTAACGATTATCAGATGCATCTGATCTAACAAGGGTCACACTGCATAGGATCAAAATAGAGACTACCAAACAAGGAACTAGTTTCTTCTCCATTTTCTCTCTGTATCTCACAGATGCATCGAGTGAGAGATCAGGCAGGGTTTTAAATTTGGGAACTTCTGATGGCTGTGCCTTCGTGTCGAAAGACGGCTTCCTTTAATTAACACAGGGAGTGAGATTTTTTTTTCTTTTTATATATATATTTTTTTTTCCTGAACAAATTCTCATTCAGGTCGTTTACGGAAATCTCTTTTTTAATAATTTAATAGTTTTTCTTTGAAAAAAAAAGTTTTTTTTAGATTTATGTACTGTATAATGACTGAGAGTTTCACTGCAGGTAAAACTAATTTTTTAGTGTAAAAAAATGATGTTAAAGTGCTCCAAGTGCTATAAATATATTTTAAAAAATAAAAAAAATATCCACAACTCAATATTATAGAGAAAAAATTAAAAAAAATAATGATTATCAATCCTTAAAAATCAAAATATAAAAAAATGAAATTAAAAAGAAAAAAAATTATATATATTTTTTCTTTAATAAATTTTCATTCAGGTTGTTTACAAAAATCTTTTTTTAATAATTTAATAAAATTTTTATTTTCAAAAAATATTTTTTTAGATATATATAATAGATAGTTGCTCACGCTTCACTGCAAGTCAAACTAATTTTTTATAATATACAAAAATGATGTTTATGCGTTGTAAGTGTATTTTAAAAAACAAACAAAATATCTACAACTCAACATCATAGAAAGAGAATTAAAAAAAAATACTGATCGCCAATCCTCAAGAATCAAAATATAGAGGTATGAAATTGAAAAGAAAAAGGCCTTAAAAAAAAGTACCAGCAAAACTAGGTGAGGTTGCTAAAACTTGCAAATAGAATCATATGAACTGCAAATAAAATCATATGAACATGGGAATTTAATAGAAGGCAAAATAAAAACAAAAATTAAAGTTTAATTCTAAAAAGAATCGAATTTTGAAGGATAAAATTAAAAATTAAAAAAAAACGACCTAAAAAAACTGGACAACTTGGACAAACCTCTTACCTAAATTATGAGATAGGAATAACTTAACTGAAAAGAAAACCGAAAAAAATAATGAAGTTTATTTTTCAAAACAAACAACTTCAAATGATATAATTGAAAAAAAAACGATATCAACTCGTGTTAACTTTTCAAACTTATAATTCTAATTAGTAACCAAATTGAAAGTACCGCATCTAAAAAGCCACTATTTTAAAACTCAGCTCGATCTAACAGGTTGACTCATGATTTAGGTGACCTATGGCTTAGACCAAGTTGGATTTCAAAAGAACTTAGGGGAGAAGTAGTCTAATGTAAGGCGGTGGTCAACCCATGCCTCTGTTAACTTAGGGCAAATCTAGTCAAAAACCATTGACTATTTTGTTTTTTTTCCTTTCAAAATTGTATTTTTTTATTTTCTGGTAAAATAAAAAGTTTTGGTTGACTTAAGTTAACTCCGGTCAATCCACTAGACCTGTAACCTGGTACTTATCTCATATTGACTCCCGCGTAGGGCCTAAAAACAATGGGAAAAAACAAATAGATCAAATTTCAAAAAATCAAATGTTAAATGATGAGATAAAAAAATGATTAAAAAATAGCAAATAAGAGAATGAGGATCTCATTCGAAAAAAAAAAAAACAAAGAAGACAACATAAAATCTTGAAATGAAAGATAAAATTGAAAAAAAATCAAATGAATTCAAAATAAAAATAAAAAATATAAATTATTTGACTTAAAGAACATTTTAGTAGTTACACTATACCAAACGGATTAAAAATCGAGCATGCCCTTGCCTTTATTGTTATGGAAATTAAACATTTGCGGGTATTTTAGATATTACACTATACAAATAAAATGATACAAGACTCATTTCCCCATTTAAATTTATAATAGTAAATGTGTCTCGTGAAAAATATTATGTTACCCTTAAATGGATGCTATAAGACTTAAATAGTTAAAGGTAAAATAATAATTTTACTATATAAAATGCATAATTAAACACTAAAAACTTTTAGTTTTTATTATAATAGTTGTCAGAAAGTCTATCCGGACTAAAAGCCCAAATCATTAATCATCACATCAATACTAAAATGGTGTTTTGTTTAGAAAAAAATAAACCATATTAGTTTTTAAAATTGAAAAAGAAAATCTAACCTATGCCAGGCTCTAAATCGATAAGTCATCATATTGATTTGTTAAATTATGTTGGTTTTAATAATTTTGAGTTTTTATTTATAGATATTGATCTTTTATTCTTTTTTATTTTCAAAGCATATCCAATGAAAAAAAAAACCATTCCAAAAAGCTAAATTATCAATATAATAATTTAAATAATTTAATTTAGTCCCTTTTTTTCTTCATGTAGTACTCTAATAGAAAATGACATTTTAACAAGCCATTTGTATTTTATATAAAACAAGAAAAGAGAGAAAATAAGTTTTAAAAAGAAAAAAAAACAGTAAAAAGTTTTTCAAACATTTGACAAAAGGGATTTTAATAACCCATATGACTATTGAGTGAAAATCATGGAGTATCTACTCAACACAAGTGATTCCCACGTTCATACTTAGAAATTAACAACAAGCTAGCCATTTCCTTCTAACGTGAATCCAATCAACTATTATGAGTTTGAATCCATACAATGTCCCTTTCCCCCCATTACATTTCTTTATTCTTCTCTTTTATTATAATAATTTTAATGATAACGGTTTGAAAAAATATATTTTAATAAATTATAAATTTTAGTCTTTTAATAACTAATGTTTCTAAAAAGTTCGAGATAAAATTATAACGTGTATGAATTAATCAAATATTTTTAAATTTATATTAAGGTAAAACATAAATCATACTATATTACCGCACTATGATATAATAATAAACAAATATTAATTTGATATTTTTAAATTTATATTAAGATAAAACATAAACTATACTATATCATTGCGCTACGATGTAATAATAAACAAAGCCTAATAAAATAACAAAATTGATTTGGGGGTTGGGTTTTTTAAATCCCCCCCCCCCCCCCCCCCCTCTCTATAAGAAAGTATAGATCTCATTCTGGTTGTCAGTATATGCATAAAGTATTTGAAGAGTGAGAATTAAGGGACATTGCTCCTAATTGTAAAGGTGTATGGATGCTTAGATGCAAAGGATTCACCGATGAACAAACCTAGATGTCAACCAAAAAGCCAAGAAGGCTTGAAGGGAGGCCAGATTCATTTTTATTCTTTGTTTTTAATGCATTTTCTAACATGGTTTTTTTTAATTATTATTATTATTAAGTGAAATAAAAGATTCATTAGCTACAAGTTTGGTGGATTTGATCCCTCACAGGGAACAGGCATCTACTTCTATAATAAAATTTTACTTCGATTTTTCTGTTGAGACGTGGGCTCGTAGACAGCCGCTAGATTTTTTAATCACCAGCTGATTGGATGCCATGAACAAATCGATAAATATTGGTTTAGAAGCTCGTGTTGGGTTACGTTTTGCGTCGGATTAAATTTTTTTTCGAACGTAATGAAAAATATATTTTTTATATATTTTATGAAAGATTATTTAATATTGTATTAAACTCGGTTTAATACATCAATTTTGAAACTTCATGACTCGAATCTTTGCTTATCCCAAGTTTAAAATTAAATAGTAAGGTAGTTATTACAACATGACTCGGTCGGCTTGACTTGTTCAAAAATAACTTAGATGATTATTAAAAAATATGGGTATAAAATGAGAGAAAATGACAAAATTGAAAGAAAAAAACCTCTCCCTTGACTCTTTATCTAACTCGGATTTAAAATTAAACATGTAGGATTTGTTCTTATATGACCTAATTGACTTGGTTTAAATGCAATCTAGATGACCAATTAAAAAAGTTTAAGGATGAAATCGAGATGAAACAAAATATGAAATTAGAAAAAAAAACTATTCCTAATTTTACTTAGCTCAAGTTTTAAATTAAACGTGTGAGATTTGTTATAACATGATTCTGTCAACTTGGTCGGTTCAAAAAAAATCTGGATGGTCAATTAAAAAATATAAAAACAAGATTGAAAAAAAAAGATGAAATTAAAATAATAAAAAATAAAAAAAAAACCTCCAAGTTTTTTAGTTTGCCGTATAATACCTTCACCTTCATTCTCTAGTACTTTTGTAGTCAATTAATTAATTAAAAAATACTTTGAAAAGCATGGTTTCCCACGCCATTGTTCAACTAGAGATAAATCATTGTGGATTGTTGTAGTAATTTATTTTTTTAATTTTTTTTAATTACATTTTTATAAACTCAAATTAATGATTAAAAAAAATTCAAAAATAAAGGATTAAATTAAAAAACAAAGAAGTTTTCAAAATTTAAAATTTTGCACCACAATCCCTTCAATTCATTATTTGGTATTTTCATAAACTTTCTCTAACATTTAATATCATTCTTTATATTAACCTTGTCCAATTTGCTTTTTTTATTTTCAAAACAATCCATCTAATCATTATTTATTTTTATAAAAATAAAATCCTCATGATATCTTGTTTATCCATTCTTTATTATTTTATAAAATTTTCATGGAGCTTACAAATCTAGCCAAACAAAAAATTTCAAGAAATTAAGGTATATTATTTTGAGATAATTCATTCATATATCATCATATATCTATTATGAAATTTTCTTTTCTTTTTTTATTTTAATATCTTGATTTTTATGCTAAAACCAGGAAATATTTTTTAAAATAAAGAAAATAAAAAAGAAAAATCTTATAGCTAATATTTTTAAATTAGTATACCTATTTAAATTCACTTAACTTTTACCTTATTTATCCACCTATTTAAATTGTTTAACCAATTCCAATGAAATTTACAATTTGGCGTGTAAAGACTTAATCGAAAATAAATCAAGTTAGATATTAAATTATATTCCATGTAAAATATGATAATAAAATCTCTCAATATAGGAACTAAATGATAACGAAGGTATAATGTATAAGAGAATGATATTAAAATAAAAATAATAAATGAACCTTTATAAAAAGAGAGAGTAGAGGGATGTAAGAAAAACATTAAACTTTTAATAAAATGATGAAAACTCTATTATTTTTATACCAAAGTTTCGTCTAATAATTAAAATCTAATCGGTTTACTATTTAAACTAAATTAAATAAGATTTTTTTTTACATAGATTTAAAGGCAACACATCACATCATTTTTGGGGCGTGTACAATTTATTTATTTATTTATTTATTTTATGAAAAATATCAGTGTGTTTTTTTTGTCGGTGGTAAATTAATTATTTTCATAAGATACATATGGACAAGATAGGTCCACATGCTATATTGACCCAATGTTGACAGTATGCATGCAAACAAGCCCAATAACAAGGGAGTTCACATGAAAATTATATAACAGCCCAGTCATTGTTTTAGTACTGAAGAGAAGAGATAATACATTTTCTTGTATTTTCTATTTTAATAATATATAAATTCATTTCAGAGATATATTTATTTTATACCCCCTTTATTTTTCAACTAAAAACATTCTATCTCTATTGTCTTTATTTTTTATACCAGGACAGTGAATAAACACAATCTTTACATGGTTGTGAGAGTGGAGAGTCTCAACATAACTTTGACCCGTTTGTTTGCTGGAAAGTAGTTTTTTTTTTAAAGTGAATTCCGGAAAAGTGAATTATTTTTTTATATTTGGTAATGTAATGAAAAATAATTTGAAAAACACTTTTCAGTGTTTGGTTATGTTTTGGAAAATGAACTGAAAAATAACTTATTAATGTTGTATTTTTTTAAGTTTATTAAAATAACGAGAAACAAATATTACAAGTTAAAAAGTTGAATAAGAATGAAATTGGAAAAAAAAATATAATTTCATAAATTATCTCAAATAAAATAAATAATAATCAAAATAATAGAGATCAAATCTAAAAAATAAAAAAAATTGAAAGATGAAGAAATTAAAATCATAACAATTAACATTTCATAAATTATTTGAAATAAAATAAGTAACAATCAAAAGAACGAAAACCAACTTTGATAAATAAAAAATTTCAATTAAAAAATGATAAGAGAAAAGCAAATAATAATTATAAAAATGAGGACTAAAGTTAATATAAAAATTAAATTCTAAGGGATGAAATTGAAAAACAAATATTCAAAACAATATATATATATAACAATTAAAAGTTTGAGGACCAAATTTGATATAATCAGTAAATAATATGACATTTTTAAATTTTTCACAACTTCAGGAAAGTGTTTTCTATCCAAAATAAAAGGAAAATAATTTCCTGGAAACCAATTTAATTTTTCTTTGACTGGAAAGTATTTTTCATTAACCAACTTTTATAATAGCAAACAAATAAAGAAAATTTGGAAAATGATTTCTCGAAAATCAATTTTCAAGAAACAAACACACCCTTTATATGTATTTATTTCTTCTCTCTTTTATAATCTATTATTTATTTTCTTATCTTATTTTTTTTCCTTTTATTTTCTCCCGATTTTATTTATGTTCATGATTTTGCAATGCTTACTTTATCTTTTTCACTCGATTTTCTCACCAAAATGAATGAAAACAATTTTAGAATATTAGAATAATCATATAAATGTATTTTTTTAATTTAGAAAAATCATTAAAATAAAAGGAGTTAAAAATGAGTTATAACAACAGCCGTGAACCTAGGTTACCATAAAAATTTATTGAAGATGAATTTGCACATAAAAAGTCAATATATTTAGGCATGTTAATAATTATGAAGAGGACAAACCTTCTGGAAGGAAACTGGCACTGTTAGCAATCTTTAATGATGCTAAATTCCCCCACTTTGTCCAAAATTTATTTTCTATGAGAAAAGTCTTGCCCAAATTTGATTTTTTTATGCTGCTAGTTGCTTCAAGAACTTGCTCTCCTGCTCTATAAATAAATAATCCAAAGCCCAGAAGAATTTCAAGAGGCATAAACTGTGACATCCAATATTATTCAATAATTAATAAACACAGCAACTCCAAGAATCTATCTTTCTTTTAGAGCATTTTAGAGATGGAAAAGGCACGAACGGTTGGTATCGGCATGGATTACTCTTCCACAAGCAAAGCAGCGCTGCGTTGGGCGGCTGAGAATTTGATAGGTGAAGGCGACCGAATTATTCTGATCCAAGTTCAGCCTCCTAACGCTGATCATACCAGGAAGCAGCTTTTTGAGGGCACTGGATCACGTATGTATTTTCCCTTCTTACTGCCTGTTCTTGTCCTGAGAACTCAGGGCTAGCTGTTAAATGAATCCATGGATTTAATTTATAATCTGTTAAGTTATTTACGAAGCTAATATTATTTTTTTTTACAAGTTTTCAGCCTTAGTGCCGCTCGCGGAATTCAGGGAGATCAATTTTTCAAAGCAATACGGGCTTACTTATGATCCTGAAGTTCTTGATATTCTTGATACAGTTTCAAGGACCAAGGGGGTATGTATGTATGCATGATCCTAGTTTTGATCTATAATTTTCTGTATAATCTGCTCTTTTATTGGTGCCAAAATGATATATTTATTTATGTTTTTGGTGATTAAATGTGTGGTTAGCAGGCTGAAGTGGCGGCGAAGGTCTACTGGGGAGATCCAAGGGAGAAGATAGTTGATGCTGTGGAAGATCTTGAGTTGGATTCTCTTGTTATGGGAAGTAGGGGTTTAGGTGCTATCAAAAGGTATTTTTCTTGTCAATCAAATCTAAGTGCCCTTATCTGAATTTCTTTTTTTTTTTTTTTCATTTTTCATTTCCGTTTATCTCCCATTTTTAAACTGTATTTCTTTTAAAAACATCAAATTCCAACTTGTTCATTTATTTCATGTGTATATTCATGATGTTTTTCTGTTACGAAAAATCATTTTAATCCCTAGTTTTTTCCCTGTACCAAACAAAAATTTGGCATGGATTATGAGTTAAATGAATGAATCTGAGTTGACATAAAAATTAATTTTAAATGATATAATTTTAAATAAATATTTAAAAAGTAAAACAATGGGTTGTAAGTTTTTTTAAATGTCAATACAAGTTAACCAAATTAATTTTCTACTATATTTAATTTAAAATCCGGTTCCAATGAAATCCCAATCTGTTCCTACTCGGGTGGTGAAGAAGTTAGAGTGTTTCTAGTTTTGATCAAGTTACCAAAAACTCCGATCAAAACTTGACTAATATTATAATACTTATAGTTTTAAAATCTAATTTAGCTCGAGACTGGAATCAGATTAGATTAAAGAAAAAATAGAAAAAAAAATTCAGTGTCATTTGGCTAACTCGGTAAAATCCGGTCAAAAACTTGGTGGCAATTTGTTGATTTTTTTTACTAAAACAATATTATTTTAATTTTTAAAAAATTAATCCAGATGATCCGGTCAAAATCTAAAACATGAATTTTAGACCGTTTTGGATGTAAAAACTATGGTAATAATAGATTATGTATCATTTTTATTCTTAATGCTGAAAAGTGAAAGTCTTCGAAGACATTATTATTCTTTAAGATGCTGAAAAGTAAAAGTATTCGGAGATATTATTATTTTTAATACATTTTTGTATTTA
>Ga0325414_1007398_pt1 | contig 11631 bp, 10 predicted proteins | sample PopdelMetagenome_8_FD_206183 | JGI IMG/M metagenome (GOLD analysis project Ga0325414, IMG submission 206183) | Populus deltoides microbial communities from Bellville, Georgia, United States - Leaf-PdKOR-R3 | ecosystem: Host-associated > Plants > Phyllosphere > Phylloplane/Leaf | place: USA... | reverse complement strand
AAAAAGATAGAATTACTTACAAAAATTGATAAAATTCGTCGGTAAATCAGAACACGGATGCTATGACCACAAAACTTCAAGAAATATAACTTGTTGTGCTGATATTAGGGAGATTTTTGTTTGGGGGAGGGGAGGCTGGTTGTTTGTAGATTGGGAGAGTTGGGATTAGGAAGAAAAAGGAGAAATAGGGGAGGAGAGGGTCGGTGATTCTGACGGAAAAATGGACAGGTCACCGTACAGATCTACCATTTCAAATCCCTCGGTGATTCCGTCAGCAATTTAAACAACGAACCAGTCATGTCACTGTACGGGCTGTCGTTTTAAATTCGTCGGTGATTCCGTCGGAACAAATAACCAGCCAAAACCTCCACGTCAATGACCCGCCTTTTTTTTAATTCGAAAACTTTTCCGTCTGTAATTCAGTCGGTAACTACCGATAGAAACTTTCCGTCGGTAGTTAGTGACTGAAGTACGGGCGGAAAATATTCCGTCGGTAGTTACCGACTGAAGTACGGACGGAAAAGTGTCCGTCGGTAATTTCGACCTCAAATTACCAACAAAAATATTTTGTCGGTAAATCCGTTGCTATTTAGCGAATTTCTGGTAGTGATATTGGAATTAAACTAGAATAGAAAAAATATCAGTTTTCACTGTCGATTTCAAAATCGGTAACAACTCAGTTTTTGGTTACGATTCCTGAGTTAATGGTGGTTGTATGCGTTGGCGAATTTATGTGTCATTCGTGGTTGTAATACCCAACATAAATCTAAGTGATAGTTAGGGGAGCAAATTGGCTTGCCTTAAAGAGTTATGGGGGGGGGCCAGTCTTGGAATAACCAAAAGGGGGACAAGAACAAACTTAAACTAGCACCCCAGCTCTTTAAAAGAGGGTATAAATACAAGGAGGAGAGAGAAGGTGACCCTTCCTCTTCCCAAAATCTATCCACAGCAGCTGTATGCTTCTCTTCTCTTCCTCCTTCCCAACGGAAATTAAACCAAGCTAGCAATAAGTGCCTCTTTGAATGTGTGAGAGAGAGTGTAACTCCCTCAAATTATAATGTCATGAAATCACAAACATTTCTTTACTAATGTCAAATATTGAATAATATGTCTAAGATTATGAGATTTCTTTTTTTGAAAATTTCGGCATAGTTTCCTTTATTTTTTTATGTTACCAAGTTATCGACTAGACTTCATTCGATCGCAATACATAAATTTTCCACTTCGATCCAACCATCCTGGATCATATCCCATCTCATCATACAATATTCCACATAACCATACTTCGTTGTGCTTTCTCAACCTTACACCATCAACAAATAAAACATTAACTACAAACAAATATAAACTCAAAGGATTCATATTGAACTAATTATTACACTAACATGCATGATTATAATTACTAAGTATTCTTTTCGAATAGTTTACTAATATTAGTTCCTTACTCATACTTTCTAAATGTATAAATACCAAAAGCAAATATCTTTAGGATACATATATTAAAATCTACATATAATACAAATTATATATAAAGCAAAAGATATTACATCCCATAAAATAAACAGATTTAAACACAAAGTCCATATTTAACGCTCTGTATCACCTTGTGAAAAACCTGTATACATAACATTAATAAGAAATAAGGAAGATAACACATTAAAAATGATAAATCTATTATGTTCACAATTCTTTAAAATATATCAAATTGCCTTTCATCACTAACTTACTACATATCAACATTAAGAACCCATTCATAATTTATTAATCATATACTTATAGGACCTCTACAACCAACACTCATTGCTTAACTTTTAATTTGGTAATTCACAATTTTACCTCAAAACCGGCTAACCCTCTTCGATAGCTAATAATCAAATTGGTAATTCCATACATATTACCCAACGTCTAGCTATTCTCTAATAATAACCAATCTAACCGGTAATTTCATACGAATTACCCAACATCCGGCTATTCTCTATTAATAGCCAATCTAACCGGTAATTGTTGAATAAAATGAGAAAAGTTGGAAACAGAGAACAAGATGATATATTATATTGTAGAGCTGAGTTGCTTTATATAGGCAAGTGAGTTACATAAAAATAGCAACTAATAGCTGCATTCATTATTCTAGCCACAAAATCCTAAACACACTTCTAAGAATAGGAAAGCAATATTGAAAACTAAACAATCTGCAGAAGAACCGGTAAATAGAGCTAACTTGGTAAGTTATTTTGCATGATTGGTGTTATAGTTTTAACATCCCCTTTCAACACCAGCATCTTTTGTGTTAACCATCCCGAGCTGATGACAAAAACTTTCAAACTTATTGCCACTCAAGCTTTTTGTAAACAAATTTGTAACTTGATATTTTATGTTAACATGTTTCAACTCAATTTCTTCTTACAGAACCTTCTCTCTGATAAAATGATAATGCACTTCTATATTCTTAGTTCTTGCATGAAAGACTGGATTTTCATCCAAATGTATTGCTGATTGATTATCACAATACAATGTAACTGCTACCTTTATTGGCTGACATAAATCCTTCAATAATCGTATAAGCCAAGAGCTCTCTTATGCTGCCATTGTTGAAGCTTGGTATTCTGCTTCAGTCGTTAATAAGGACACAGTTGGTTGTCTTTTGCTGCACCAAGAGATTGCTCTCCATCCAAGTATAAAGACATACCCGATAGTTGAGCGTCGAGTATCATGATCACCTGCATAGTTAGCATCATAAAAACCAACTAGTTTGCAGTTTCCATCTTTCTTATATAGAATGCCATTATCGAGTGTGCCCTCCACATATCTTAAAATTCACCGAACTACTTCTAAATGAAGTTTCTTTAGATTTTGCATGTATCGACTCATCACACTAACTACATGACAAATATCTGGTCTACTTAAAGTTAAGTAAATCAAACTATCTACCAATTGTCGATACATTGTTGCATCTTCTAAATCCTTTCCTTCGAGAGCACAAACTATTGCATTTGCTTTCATTGGTGTCGAGATTGGTTTGCAATTAAACATTCCAAACTTCTTCAATAAATCTTTAGAGTATCGTTTCTGATGAAGAACCAGCCCTTCATCAGTATAATCAATCTCTAGACCAAGAAAATGCTTGAGTTGCCCGAGCTCTTTCATTTGAAAATGAACTGACAGATTTTGCTTTATTAGGAGAATTTCTTTTTTACAATCTCCTATTATGATTAAGTCATCAACATATACTAGTACAATAGCTAGGTTTCTGTTAACTGATTTGACAAACACACTGCAATCTGCACATGTTACTGATTAGCCACTATAAGTTATAAATTCAGCAATTTTACCATACCAGGCTCTTGGTGCTTGTTTTAATCCATAGAGCGCCTTTCGTAACTTACAGGTATATTCAGGATGATCTTGATTCTGAAATCTCATCTGTTGGTTCATGTAGATTTCTCGATCCAACTCTTCATGTAAGAACGCAATCTTCACATCCATTTGCCACAGATTCCAATCTTTGTTAGCTGCAAGTGCAAGTAAAACTCTAACAGTTGTAATTTTTGCAACTGGACTAAACATTTTATCATAGTCCAGTCCATACTATTGAGAGAAGCCTCGAGCTACCAAATGTGCTTTGTATCTTTCAATTAATCTGTTTATGCGATGTTTTAGCTTGTAAACTCATTTGCAAGAAATAGGCTTCACATCTCTTGGTTTTGGTACAAGCTCCCAAGTCTGGTTTCATTCTAAGGCAGCAAATTCCTCTTCCAAAGAAAGGGCTATTGTGATTGTTGATTTTGAGCCTTAAAACAAAATAATTTGGAGTTGGTTTCTTCATACAAGTTGTATCTCTATGTTTAGCCTTTCATAGAGATAAATCACGCCCAAAACTGAGTTTTACAACTTTAGTTATGATTAAGACACTAGATAGTGTTTTGGGTTGGTTAAGCTTAATTGATCGGAATTACATAATTTTTAATCGTTACTTGGAATTGTTGTTGAATGATGGTTTTGATAACAAAATTATAAGAATGAATATAAACATTAAAATGAGTAAGAGTATGAGATCTTAAAGAAAATTCCTTGTGATTAGTTGAGAATACTAGTTGAATGAGAATTAAATGAAGATGTGATGTTGGTTGTATTGTTGATAAAAATTGAATCCCTGGTGGTACAGGGAAAGCTGTGGGGACTGGACAATTGCATGGAGCGGCAACACGTGCACATATTCTAGGTAGGTGATTCATCATCTTATTTTGTAATTATAAGTTTTTCTTAAATATTTGTGTTGTGTGTTTAATTGATGTTAAAAGAATGAAACAAATGAATAAGTTGAGTGATTATTACAAATGAGAATTATTGGTAATTTAAGAGAAATTACCAAAATTATTTGGCTAACAAAAGAGGTTAGCTAGGTGATGGGTAATTCGTGTGGATTTACCGGATTAATTGTGGCAACCAAGATGGGTTAGCCAAATTTCTTGGATAATTAAGAGAATTACCGGGTTTATTGGTTAACAAGGAAGTTAACTGGATATTGGGTAATTCGTATGGAATTACCGGATTGATTGGCTAACAAAAGAGGTTAGCTGGATGATGGGTAATTCGTATGGAATTACCGGATTAATTGGCTAACAAAAGAGGTTAGCCGAATGCTAGATAATACGTATGGAATTACTGGATTGACTTTGGCAACCAAAATGGGTTAGCCAGATTTCTTGGACAATTAAGAGAATTACCAGGTTTATTGGTTAATAAGAAAGTTAACTGGACATGGGGTAATTTGTATGGAATTACAGGATTGATTGACTAACAAAAGAAGTTAGCTGGAGGCTGAGTAATTCGTATGTAATTACTAGATGTATTGGTAACTGAGGAAGGTTAACCAAAAGTGTGGGTAATTATATGAAATTACCAGAATTATTAGCAATCGAGATGAGTTAGCCGGATAGTTAAGTTTTGAAAAGATTGTGTGAATTAATTGATTGAAGTTAGAAATAGTAAATTCTAAATGGTATGAGTAAAATAATTAATATATGACTAACATATTAAGTAAATTAATTAATGTGGTTATTGGGTAGACACAATGACTTGGAGATTGGAGGGGAATTGATAGATAATTGGTTACCATAGTGTTGGTGGCTAAGGATACATTACAATGACACTTAACACCATAATGATGGTGGCTAAGGGCATAAATTGATACTTGGCACTATGATGAGGGTGACCAAGGTTATGTGAAGGATGCTTAGTGATCGTAGTGTCGATAACTAAGATTGTGTGCAAATGATACTTGGCAACCGTGGTTACAATGCATATGATGTTAATAAGAAAAATAAAAGGGGTTTGGTAAGAATGGAAGAATCAAATGGCATTGATTAGCCATCCAAGTTTGGATTGCTAATGGTATCGATGAAGTTTCATCGGTGCCGGTATTTCTTAAATTGATTAGTCTAGCCCAATATTAGAAGACTAATGATACTAATGAGATTTATTAGTTTCAACGATTACCTTCTAGCAACAGATTCAGAAAAGGGAAAATATTGATTAGTTATTCCAAAAGAATGAGATAAGCTAATAATACCAAGAGAGGAATATCTTGGTATCAAGTGAGAATTGATTTATAAAGAGATGGTGTTCGCAAACCATTGAGTTGTGTTGAGATTTCCAAGATGGAATTATTTTTGGCAAATGAGATAGGATATTAGATGGATATTTGTAATAGATGGAAAATATATGTTGTAAAAGAGGTTTATGCCTAATTTTATATATCAAAAGAAATTCCGTAGAGATTATTGTCTGCCATTGTTATTGCTTGTTACTATCTTTTATATTTATGTGTACATGTTAATTTCTATTTTTAGGTCCATCAGGGTCGCGTCAAGGGTAATGCTAGTTTAGATATCTTTTGCTTTTGACTATGTAAATTATAAAACTTGAGATGTAATATTAATCCGTAAATTTAAATGTATGTCTTTACTCTAATGGTTTAAACTTTTAGTACCTATTTGACCATACATATCTATAGTTGAAATTGAATCTTTCATTTGAACTATATTATATGATGTTATTGAATAAGATGTGTTGTGTTGATGATAATGAGTTAGGTTGAGACCCAAGATGATTGGGTTGTGATTTTGAGTTATGAGATGTAAGATATTAGAAGTGTAAATAGGGTATATGTTGATAACTTGGGACCTACCAGTATAGGGGAGACTCTGCCAAAATTTTGGTAGAAATTTTTTGTGGAACCTGTATATCACCAAAAAAAAAATTTACTTGAAAATTTTCAATATATCGCGAAAAAGAATGTAGAAAAATCAGGGTCCCGGAGTGTTGACCTTACTCTTAATTGGGCCACTAATGACTCATCTGGTCCCGCCTCTACTTAAGCATCAATCTTTCTTAAATCTAGCAATTCTTTTTCATCCCAATCCTCCCACTAAGCATCAACTGTCTTGACCTTGCGACTAAGAGCTTCTGCGACTACATTTGCTCTTCCCGAATGTAATCGATTAAACAATCATAATCTTTTATCAATTCCACCCAGCGTCTTTGCCGCATATTCAATTCCTTCTATGTCATTAGATACCTCAAACTCTTATGATCCGTGAATATCTGAACCCGAGACCTATATAAATAGTGCCTCCATACTCTTAAGGCAAACACCACAGCGGCTAATTCTAAATCATGCACCGGGTAATTGATCTCGTGAGCCTTTAACTGTCTTAAGACATACACAATTACTTTACCGTGTTGCATCAATACACACCCTTGTCCCTTCTTCAATGCATCACTATAGACCACTAATCCTTCAGTTCATGATGGGAGTGTTAACACTGGTGTAGTAGTGAGTCTTTTTTTCAATTCTTGGAAGCTTTCTTTGCATTCCTGAGTCCACTCCCAGTTTGTCTCTTTTCTAGTCAACTGAGTCATGGGAATAGCTATGGTAGAAAATCCCTTAATAAATCTTCAATAGTACCCTGCTAATCCAAGAAAACTATGAATTTCAGTGATATTGGTAGGTCTTTCCCATTTCAATACTGCTTCAACGTTTCTAGGATCCACTGATATTCCTTCAGCCGATATAATGTCCTAGAAAAATCACTTATTTTAGCCAGAATTCACACTTGCTAAGTTTGGCATATAGTCGATGCTCCCTTAAGGTCATCAATACTTGTCTCAGATGTTGTTCATGCTCCAAATATGACTTTGAATAAACTAAGATGTCGTCTATGAATACCACCACAAACTTGTCTAAGGATGGTCGGAAGACCCTGTTCATCAAATCCATGAACACAGCTGGTGCATTTGTTAGCCCAAACGGCATTACTAAGAACTCGTAATGTCCATACTGAGTTTTGAATGTGGTTTTTGCTACATCTAGTTCCTTAATCCTCAACTGATAGTATCCCGACCTCATATCTATTTTTGAAAACACTCTTGCCCTCTTTAGCTGATCAAACAAATCATCTATCCGTGGGAGTAGATATTTTCTTTATTGTTACTCTTTTCAACTGCCTATAATCTATACAAAGCCGAAGGGTCCCGTCCTTTTTCTTCACAAATAGCACAGGAGCTCCCCAGGGTGAATTACTCAGATGAATAAACCCTTTATTTAGTAATTCCTATAGTTGGATCTTCAGTTCGGCTGACGCCATCCTATACTGTGATTGGGCTATCGGAGACGTACCAGGCAGTACATCAATAGTGACCTCCACTTCTCTCTCCAGGGGGACTCCTGGTAGTTCATTTGAAAATATTCCAGGAAATTCCCTGACTATTGGAACATTTGACACTTGAATATCTGCCATTTTGGTCTCTAAGACATAGGTAAGGTAAGCCTCACACCCTCTTTTTTTTTATCATTTTCTTAGCGGCCATAGCTGAGATAATACAGTTTGGGATGACATTTCTCTCCCCCCTAAACACTATATTCTTACCATCTAGCCCTTGAAGAGTTACTGTTTTTGTGAAACAGTCCATTTGAGCTTTATTCATACTTAGCCAGTCCATTCCCAAGATGACATCAAAATCATGTAATTCTAGTGGTAATAAATCTACTTTTTATTCACAACCACTTATATTAATCTGGACCCCTTTATACATATGATCAACATTCATAGTTTTACTTAATGGAGTGCTTATAATAATCCCATTTTCTATTCTACAAGGATTTTTCCCTAATCCCCCCATAAGTTTATTTACAACAAATGAGTGCCTGAATCAAACAATACATGAACTGATAGAGAATTTAACTGCAATGTACCTGCCATTACATCAGAAGCAGCCTTGGTCTCCTCCTGGGTCATGTAGTATACTCTATCTTAGGTTCGGCCCCCCCCGTATTCTGTCACCATGGGCATGAGTTCGGCTCCTACTGCCGCTGGCCCCTGACAAAACCTGTCTGGTTGGTCTATTCATGATAGCGGACTGATGCTAACTCTGAGCTTGCTACTGATTTTGGTAATTTCAGTCCTACAGGGGCAATCTCTTCGAAAGTGCCCTTAACCCCCGCAATAACAACAGCCTTGGCCTAAGTGCGGGCAGTCCCTCCACATGTGCTCCCCTCGGCATATATAACACCGCCCAGGTGTTGCAGAACAGTCCCCTGGATGCCTTTGCCCACAGTGAACACATAAGGGATAAGTGATCGTTCTCTGCTCTGACACTCCTCTAGAAAAATTACCCTTAAGATTTGACTGTCCTCCTGTCGACCCCACTTTAGTAGTCTAAACTGATGCAACTGATGTACCTCCCACCTTTTTAAACTGGTTGTACTGTCCTTTCCCTTTTTTTGAGAAAGGGGGTCTGTTATGGGTGTACTCTGTATCCTTTTGTTTACCTAAACCATGCTGGCCTTGTTGGCCCTCTTTCATACAAGCTTCCAGGGACTCTGCTGTTTCAACAAGATCTCTAGTGGTCTCGAACTTAAATGCAATCAACCCTTGTCTCAACTCTTGCCACAATCCATCACTCAACCTTTCCACCCTATGTTGCTCAACAGGGACATAATACGAGGCAAACATGGAGAGGTCATGAAACCTCCTCTCATAACCAAGTACTGACATGTATCCTTGCCTTAGGGCCAGAAACTCTTGTTCCTTAATTTTTCAATGATAGGAGGAGTAAAACTGATGTTCAAATTGCATTTTAAACTCAGCCTAAGTCCAGGATCCTACGGGGCTCCTCGATCTCACTATATCCCACCAGGACCGTGTCCTATTAGAAAGCAAATGAGCGGCACAGTTCACTCGCAAGCCCTCTGTTACCTGCATCTGATCCAGAGTATCCTCAATTATGCAAAGCCATCTTCCTACTATCTCGGTGTCTGGTTCACCTAAAAAGGGCTCGCACCCAAGTTCTCTCATGCTTTTTATAATCCGCACTAATGTGACTACATTATCAGCTTTTGTCGTAGCCGTTGGAGCTGCTTGTACTACCAGAGCTATTGGGATTGTCAGGGTTAAGGCACTAGGCATTGCCTCAATCACTACTCTCACTATCTGAGCTATGAACAAAGGGTCAACATGTGGTGTAGGAACCGCTGCAGGTGCTAGAGTCGAAGCTGGAGCCATAGCTGGAGGCACGACTTCCTGTCTTTGCTGGTCTGAACCCTCGAGTTGTAACCCCTCAGTTTGTCTCAAGTCGGTGTCACGAATGAGTCCAGTCGACTCTCCCAGTCTTGACTACTGAGGCTCTAGGGGCATATGAGAGGCAGTATCCTCCAATGGATCCTCTCCTTGTCTCTCCTTAAACCCTTCTCCAATCATTGTACCCTTCCTTGTGCGAACCATCCTGGTACAAGTCAAAAATTTATTAAACCTTCTATTTTTTGTTTTTTTTTCCATTCCTGAACCCAAGCCAGGGCTTTGATACCAACTGTAACAGTCTCAAATTGTAAACTCAAAATATATGATATATATTCGTAGTTACCAAATTATATATATATATATATATATATATATATATATATATATATATATTTCCTGAAATTTCGGCAGAGTTTCCTTTGTATTCTTTACATACCAAGTTATCGACTCAATCATTTCTCAACCTGTAACATCAATCACAATATTCGTCCCATCATTTGGACTTCAAAAACTCAAGCATATTTTAATATCTCAATAATAGAACTAATAAATTCTTAACATGCATCATCTCTATTTTTTTTTTAAGTACTTGTGCTCAAATATATATACAACTAACCATAATTCAACTTAATAATAATAATAATAACATTATAAATTACATCATACACAAGATAATATGTTAAACATTACATTTTTAGATATGGAAGTATATTACAACAAAATATTAGCTCTTCCAATTACATTAATTACATAACAAAATTATTTATCCAAGCATCTACTTTCCAGATCGAGGGTGCGATGTACCTAAAAACATTATCGCATGAAACATAATTAAAACAATTGCACATTTCAATAAGTAATTGATTAAGGACTAATCATTCATATACATTAAAGTGACTTTCATATCATAGAATAAATTGGCTTATTTTCTTTTTGAAGTTTCTAATTTCATAAATTATCTTCTAGACACAGGGATAAATCTACTAAAATAAAAATATCAAGAGTGTCTCCTACAAACTAGCATATTTAACTTCAAAGTTTTACAATTAATTTATTTTACATCGAGTCATTATCCCATTAATTTGTAAATAAATTTTCTTAACATGGCCATTCAACCAGACATAAATTCCAGTAATCAGGAAATGATCTTCAAGGCTTGCTTATTCAACAGGATATTATTTCTAGTAACTGCCTATTCACCAGGGCATTATTTCCAATAACCAAGAAATAATTTTTCAAGGCTTGCCCATTCACCAGGGCATTATTCCCAGTAACCAGGAAATAATTTTCAAGGCTTGCCCAATCATAATTCATACTTTCTAACATGGTTCAAACATAATTTGCATCATTCCTATAAATTATAACATAAATCTACAATTTCACATAATCATAATTTTGCATAATCCTTCATCAAACATAAAATTAAAGGAATTAATCATTTGGAGCATGTTATTTACCTCACTTTGATAAGGATTTAAGGAAAGAATGCAAGAAAAATCATGTTTTCTTCTTCTTCCTCTTCAAATCCTAGCTTGAAATCCTTCCTTCAATGCACTCACCACCTTAAAATCAACCCCCTCTTGATGTTTAATTAAGTTAATCACTCTAATTACTCACTTTAATTAGTGAAATCAATGAGAATTTAAGTAGAAAAATCAAACAATTCTTCCCCCTTTCTTTGTTTAAAGCTCACAGCTAAAAGAGAAAAAATAGAGCATTTATAGTCTAACTTTTACTTATTTACACATTAGCCTTCATTTCTTCTCATTTCTATTTTTGTCACTCAACTCTTCTTTTTACTCAATTCTCACCTTAACGTCTTATATTTTATTCTTATCCAATTACAATACTTGAAATCTTTTTATTTAATCTGTAACGACCGGGCTTTCTAAGCCCAAAACAATAGTAATTTTATATATATATATATATATATATATATATGTATATTTAATACACATGGTGCCGGTAATCAAAGAACTTGAATCCTCACATCATCAAAATACAATCCATACAATCAACAGTTCTTTCAAAAGCAAATCTTACACAAACACAT
>Ga0325414_1007396_pt1 | contig 11632 bp, 1 predicted proteins | sample PopdelMetagenome_8_FD_206183 | JGI IMG/M metagenome (GOLD analysis project Ga0325414, IMG submission 206183) | Populus deltoides microbial communities from Bellville, Georgia, United States - Leaf-PdKOR-R3 | ecosystem: Host-associated > Plants > Phyllosphere > Phylloplane/Leaf | place: USA... | reverse complement strand
ATAAATTATCAACATGATCATATTAATCATCTTATTTACATAATACCATACTTATAAATTTTATCAAGCATTCATGATGCTAACTTATGTTGACAACAAATCAAGTTCCTCTCATAATAACGATGTCAGCTGAAAACTATAAAGGATCAAGTATTTGATGTACCAAGTGTTATACAACACAAATCTAGATTAACCATTTAACAAGCAAGGTATTAAGGATTGATAAGATAAAAAAGATAAGACATGTTAATAGCAAATTATTTAGGATTTAAGCATTGAAGTTCATGTTAAGTTCATATTATACTTATTCTAACACCATTAGTGAAACCTTTTCACCTTGATATAATTAACTTAGCTAGACATAATGAAGAAGAAAAACATAAATAAACAATATAAGAACATAAACATGATATAAGTTAACTAAGTATAGTAAAGGAAATGAAAAGCATGAACAAGAGATTAATGAAAGCAAAACTTAAGTATTACAAAAATATAAAAAGAGAGCAAGAACATGATCTTGATATGAAGAACCAAAATTCCTAAACGAATGACAAATGCCTCCTTTTATAGGCTAAAATTCAGAACTATTCATTTGGTAATTGATTATTAATGTAGTGGCCAACTATTGATTTAGTGGACTTGGTGGACAATAGCACTCAAGCACTTTGGCTGGATGAAATGACATTGATCCATTCAAAATTTGGCAAAGTGTTTTTCATGAAAGTTGTTGGCAATCATCTTATCTTTCCAGCCATAAACTTTCAGAGCATTTAGATCACTAGAGCTTGATATATGGCTAAAATACTGAGTACTGCTGTTGGTGGACGTGGTGGATAGACCTCAAGCTCTTGTCTGGACGAATTGTCATTGTTACCATCAGAATTTGAGCAAATATTCTTCATGAAAGTTGTTGGCAATTGTCTTTTCCTTCCATCCACCAAATATCACGTCATTTGGCATTCTAGAACTCCATATATGGGTAAAATTCTAAGCAGTGTTTGAGTTGAATTACAGGACAAATTCTGACTTCTCTTTTGTGGCCAAACTGTAAATTTAAAAATAGCAGATTTGGGTCTTACACTATTCATGAACATTATAGGCCTATTTCTTAGCTTTCCATCCATATAAATTAAGCTAAAATCCAAGATCTACAGCTCCATATATAACCCAATAACTGAACAGTATTCCAATTTGAATCGAATCGGCATCTTTTTTCTAAGCTTAGCCATTTCTTTGTCCTTTCACTTTCAATAGTTAATCACATCAATCAATCCTTTGAATTGTGAGATATGTCTGCATTTAAAATAAACATTTACCATAAATTAAAGTTATCTTATATTATCAGATCTGTTATTATAAAACATGCTTTAGTTAAGGAGTTATTGATACTTCAAGTGCAAAATGATGATATAAAACCTTGATAAAAATGCACTTTTAAGTACTAATCAGCTATGTAACAAAAAGTAACCTAGATAAAAAGAAACAAACACAACTAGTTTTGGATCTACCGAGACATGATTTTGTCACAACTAAGGGTGTCAAATATTATGGAAGGTTGGAATAAGCGAATAGTACATGCACGCGACAATGGCCTTCCCTTACAAGGGCCATCGCATATTAGGTCACCTAGTGTCATGTTCTTCTTCCATTTTCTCTCTTCCATTTTCTCTCAAATCTACTAAGACCTAGTTTTGTCAGAACTAAGGGTGTTGGTTATTGTGGAAGGGTGGCAAAGAGGTTAATGGTTGAGGCACTAATTTGTGGGAAAAAAATATCAGTGGTAGCAAGAAAAGAAAAGAAAATCTGAAGAGGGTGACAGTGGCATGAGATTTGGGGGTGGGCACCTACCTATAGTGGTTGATGGTGCTATTGGTCATGCATTGTTTTTTTTTAGTTGAGATAGGTAGTTGGTTTATCTTGGTGGAGAAAAGAGAACCAATGTTAGGTGGACGATGGAGAGGGTTGATCCTGGTGAGGCTGGGTCATAAGGCGGAGAAAAGGCTAGTGGAGTTACTGATGTAGTGGTTGTCGATGGCGATGCTGCTATTATTGGCATGGGGTTGATGTTGGAAAGTGGTGACCATTATAGAGGAGGTTTTGGTATGTCTTGACCATCTTGGGGTAAAGAGCTGATGGCAGACGAGAGAGGGGGTGAAAATTCCTTTATTGTATGAGGGTGTTATGGGTACAGTGATGAAGATAAAGCGATGTGGTCGCCTTCAATCATTGGGATAGTTTGTAGTGGTTTTAAAAGGGGCTGTCACGACTAGAATGAGTGAGTGGAGATGATGAAGGTCAATTATCCTCTCTTTTTTTTTTGTGTGGCGACTAGGTGAGTATAATGGGTTTAAAGTTTTTTATGATATGTATTTTTGTGTGTGCGTAGAGAGAGTTGTTTTTTTTTTTTTGGTATTTTTCTTTTGATTTTTTTTAATGGTCTCTCCCCTTTGTATGTGTAACTACCTATTTATAGGTAAAAAGAGTTTGTTATTTCCTCTAAATTGCTTGGCGGCCAAGCAACACAAAATCACTTTGGTATCTCATTTTTTTTCTATTTGCACTTTTGGTCCTTTGTCATAATATTTTGTAGTTTTTCATTTTTTGTATTTTTATTTTTTTTTGAAAAAGATAACATGAACATTAACTAAATTAATCAATGATTTTGAAAAGAGCACGTTAAAAACCAAATAAGTCGAAAGTAAATTTTTAAATTTTTAATTCCTTTTGAAAAGATGTTGAAAATACCGAAAAAGACACAAATATGTCAAAATATATTTTTATTATTATTTTTTTTAATTTGTCACTTTTTGTTGGATTTTTTTGAAAAAAAATAAAAAATGATGGCAAAAAATTGGGTTACAACAATTGTCCCCTCTCTTTACAATACTTACGATACAAAGTTTTGTAAGGGGCTTTAAAAACTAAGTTTGTAAAGAAAAGAAAAGGGTGTTGGGTATTTAAACTCAGAATTTAGTCATTTTAAAAAAGTGACAAGCTGGAAGATAGAATGGCCTTTTGTTCGGGTGACTTGCCCGTAGTGTGAAAAATAACTAAGATCTCTCACAAATGGTCTTTGTTCGAGCGACCAACCTATGGTTCGTGATCGGGTGACCTGCCCATGATCTTTGGTCGAGTGACCCACCCGTGTTTGTGAAAAGGAAAGAAATTTTACAAATGGTCTTTGCTTAGGTGACCAGCCTGTAGTTCGTGATCGGGTAACCTACTTGTGGTCTTTGTTTGGGAACTAGCTCGTGGTTTATGATCGAGTAACCTGTTTATAGTGTGAAAAATATCTGGGATTTTTCACAAATGATCTCTATTAAGGCGACTAGCTTGTGGTTACTATCGCATGTGTGTGGTGTCGCGGTGAACATCTTTTTGGATCAGGAATGGTCGGGAATGGAAAGGATAAGGAATTCTTATTCTTTATTAGTGGAAAGAGGGAATGAGAGTCGTCACCTAGTATTTTGGTCACTGGAAACCCTAACTGGTCTCAAAGTTTAAGAAAATGGACTAATTGCATAAATGGAATGTATTAGCACCCCAATATGTCTTACCTAAGGTAAGCTGCATTGTTCATTTGACTTATATAAACTAAAGTATTGTTATGTTTTCTAATCGTTGGTCTGTCTATGGTTGAAGAAAAGTTCTTCTCAGTAAGAAGATCCTTATCTTATCAGATAAAAAACCTAACCGTTCTAATGTCAATATAAAAACAAAATGAATAACCTTTTCATTTAATATCGAGAATATGTCTTACTTATAAGTTTATAATTCTAGATACTAATTGAAAACAAAATATTTTTTTATATTTTTGAAATATAAGCCAAATTCTCATGGCTTTAATAAACTAGTTATTAAATCTCAAAATACAATGAAAATAGATATTATTGAATTTTCACATGGAAATACAATATGATGTTTTTATATTTTTGAGAGACTTGGCTATATACAAATTAAAATCAAAGTTGTATTTTTTTAAGGAAATATATTTTTGCTGTTTTTTGTGGAAGGAAAACCGACTCATTTAATACCGAAAAAGCGCCTTATGTGTAGGTCACTATTCCAAATACTAATTATGAAAGGGTAAAAACAAAAGTGAAGAAAATCAAAATTGATTGCAAGATCGTCATCAAACCTTTGAAAATTTGACTAAAGTCACATTCAGCGAAACAAAATAATGTGTTTTAAATCGAACAAGATACCAGTTTAAAAACAAATTTTTTTTATTTGACACCAACTCAAAAGCAAGCAAACACCAAACATTCACACAGATTTTCAAACATCATTGTAATCAAAATAAACAAAACACTGACCCAACATAACTTATGTGCTAAAATTCAATGTTGACAAAGCAAACACAACCTATAAAATAAAATATAATTCAACACAAATAATCAAATTATTTCAAAATCAATAATATACATCAAAACAAATTAATAATCTAAGCAATCCAAATATTATACAAAAGAGTAAACATGATTCAACTTCCATATCATTATAGTAATTTGTCAAAAAATAATTTGTGGTCATGAATCAACCTTTTGAGGCATTTAGCATGTCCAAAGTATATTGAAATCAGTTAAAAAAGCTGCTAGAATAGTGGCTGGCAGCGCTTGTACCACGCGCCCCTACTATTGCCGATGCGTGAATTCATGCATCGTCTTCGTTGGAGGATGGTGGGCTATTGGATCTGAAGCCCCATGGTTTGCTCTTCACTCGTACACCGATGGTGTTTCTCCATGCCCTCCAAGGAATGAGATTTGGCCTTCCAAAGCTCCGGTCTCCCTTTCCTTTCTTTATATCCTCCAAACAGATCTACTTTCTTTTTTTGGTTCCACTTTCTTCTTCTTTTTTTTAGGTAGCTGGTGGTAAGACCAAGAGGCCACTGGCGTGACTGTGTTTTTGTTGTCGTTAGTGGTAGCAACGGGTTATGATGTTGATGACCACGATTGGTATTAAATGAAAGGGAAAAACACGACTATCAATGGTGACTTTTACTTGGAGATGGTAGTGGGTGAAGGTTGTTGGATCTATGGGTGTTGCCGTGTATGGGCTGTTGCTAGAGGCTAGTTGAAGGTGATGAAGAAGCTGGTGTTTTCTTGGGGAAACGCATTATCACTGGTGGTGTTGAAGCTGAGAGATGGAGGAGGGATCAGGGGCTGGTGTTTTAGTTGTGGATCGATGGTTGGTAATAAAAGGGAGAGGCTGGGTGTTGGTGTTTTGGCTGAGGGGTTTCTATTTTTATGCCTGATGGCCAGTCCGGTGATGGGTGAAGGACGACCTCGATGAAGATGATGGAGGCATGTATTGAGAGAGAGCGATAGATCACATGGAAGGTTAGAAAAATACATAGGTGTTGGAAGGTGGTCTGGAAAAGATGGAGGGACTAGAGGGTTGTTTGGCACCTTAGTGCCTTCTTTCTTTTTTTAGGGGCAGTGGGTCTAAGGTTTTTTTTTGTAGGTATTTTCTTCATGTTTTTTTTATGGCTTCCCCCCTTGTGTGTGTTGTGTGTACACCTATATATAGGTGAGAAATTTTGTCTTCTTTCCCAATTGCTTGGTCAAACATATGTATTTTGATTTTAAAAAAAACAAGCAATATCAATATCGACTCAATGAGAAAAATTAATGATTTTGAAAATGATGCATTAAAAGCCCAACACGTTGAAAAGACATTTGAAATTTGAATCCTTTTAAGACAACACTAAAAAGACTAAAAATGACGCAAATATATAAGAATGTATTTTTTGGGCTTGCAATGGTTTTTGCTATTTTTGTTTTTTTTTAAACACTGTGAATTAATACAATGTTTCCCTACATAGTTTTTTTTGTTATGGTTTTTTTCAAAATTATTTGTTGATTTTAATTTTTAATTTTGAGCTGGTTGATAATTACAATTGTGGTTTTTCTCATAAAATATTATGGATTACTATAGTGTTTCCCCATATGTTTTTTTTTATGAATTTTTCTAAAATTTTATTTGTCGATTTTATTTTTTTAATATTGAGCTGGTTGAGAATTTAGCTTTGTTATTTTTTTATTTAAAATATTGTGGATTGCTACGGTGTTTCGTTATATGTTTTTTTTCTTTTTTTTTGTGTTATCTTTTTTTTTATGATTTTTATCAAAATTATTTTTGTTGATTTTATTTTTTTAATATTGAGCTGATTAAAAATTTAGATTTTTTATTTATTTCTTTAAAACATTTTGGATTGCTACGGTGTTTCCTCACATGTTTTTTTTTCTTTTTTTTGTGTTTTTTTTTGTATGATTTTTTTCAAAATTATCTTTGTTGATTTTATTTCTTTAATATTTAGCTGATTAAAAATTTAGCTTTGTAATGTTTTTCTTTAAAACACTATGAATTGTTATAGTGTTTCCACACATGGTTTTTTTTTCTTTTGATTTTTTTCAAAATTTTTAGTCGATTTCATTTTTTTAATATTAAGCTGGTTGAGAATTATAACTATGATTTTTCTCACAAAACATTAAATATACCTAAAACATGTAGGGAAAGCACTATAGCTTTCCTCACATGTTATTGTGGATTGCTATATTGCTTTTCTTTTTTCTTTTTTGGTGTTTTGGTTTTTGTTTTTGTTTTTTTTTATTTTTGGTTTTTTTCTTTCAAAATTGTTTTTGTCGATTGTTTTTTAATATTGAGCTGATTAAAAATTTAGTTTAGTAATTTTTTTCTTTAAAACTCTATGACTTGCTACAGTGTTTCTCCACATGGTTTTTTTTTTTTCAAAATTTTTTGTCGATTTTATTTTTTAATATTGAGCTAGTTTATAATTACAGTTGTGGTTTTTCTCCCAAAACATTGTAGATTGCTACAGTGTTTTCCCACATGCTTTTTTTTTTGTTTTTTATGAATTTTTTCAAAATTTTAGTTGTCGATTTTATTTTTTTAATATTGAGCTAGTTGAAAATTTAGTTTTGTTATTTTTTTTAAAACATTGTGGATTGCTACAGTGTTTCCTCATATGTTTTTTTTCTTTTTTTTCCATTTTCTTTTTTGTATGATTTTTTTTTAAAATTGTCTTTGTCGATTTTATTTTTTTAATATTGAGCTGATTCAAAATTTAATTTTGTAATTGTTTTTCTTTCAAACACTGTAAATTGCTATAACATTTCTCCATATAGTTTTTTTTATGGTTTTTTTCAAAATTATTTGTCGATTTTATTTTTTTAATATTGAACTGGTTGATAATTACAATTGTGGTTTTTCTCACAAAACAATGTGAATTGCTACAGTGTTTCCCCACATGTTTTTTTATGAAATTTTTCAAAATTTTATTTGTCGATTTTATTTTTTTAATATCGAGCTAGTTGAAAATTTAGCTTTGTTAATTTTTTTCCTTAAAACATCGTGGATTGCTACGGTGTTTCTTCACAAGTTTATTTTTCTTTTTTTATTTTTTTTTGTGAGATTTTTTCAAAATTATCTGTGTCGATTTTATTTTTTTAATATTGAGCTGATTAAAATTTTAGTTTTGTAATTTTTTTCCTTGAAAACACTCTCAATTGCTACAGTGTTTCCGCACATAGTTTTTCTTTGTTATGGTTTTTTTCAAAATTGTTTGTCGATTTTATTTTTTAATATTGAGCTGGTTGATAATTACAATTGTGGTTTTTCTCACAAAACATTGTGGATTGCAACATTGTTTCCTCATATGCTTTTTTTTTTCTTTTTATGATTTTTTTCAAAATTTTATTTGTCGATTTTATTTATTTAATATCGAGGTGGTTGAAAATTTAGTTTTGTTATTTTTTTCTTTAAAATATTGTGAATTGCTATTGTGTTTCGTCACACTTTTTTTTTTCTCTTTTTCTCTTTTCTTTTTTGTATGATTTTTTCCAAAATTCTTTTTGTTGATTTTATTTTTTTAATATTGAGTTGATTCAAAATTTAGTTTTGTAATTTTTTTTCTTGAAAACACCATGAATTGCTACAGTGTTTCCCCACATAATTTTTTTTGTTATGGTTTTTTTCAAAATTGTTTGTCGATTTTATTTTTTAATATTGAGCTGGTTGATAATTACAATTATGGTTTTTCTCACAAAACGTTGTGGATTGCTACAGTGTTTCCCCACATGCTTTTTTTTTAATTTTATTTGTCGATTTTATTTTTTTTAATATCGAGCTGGTTGAGAATTTAGCTTTGTTATTTTTTTCTTTAAAACATTGTGGATTGCTACGGTATTTCCTCACATGTTTTTTTTGTGTTTTTTTTTTGTATGATTTTTTTCAAAATTATTTTTATCGATTTTATTTTTTTAATATTGAGCTGATTCAAAATTTAGTTTTGTAATTTTTTTTAAAAATACTATAAATTGCTACAGTGTTTTCTCACATAGTTTTTTTTTTGTTATGGTTTTTTTCAAAATTGTTTGTTGATTTTATTTTTTAATTTTGAGCTGGTTAATATTTACAATTGTTGTTTTTCTCACAAAATAATATGGATTGCTACAGTGTTTCCTCACATGTTTTTTTTTATGAATTTTTCCAAAATTTTATTAGTCGATTTTATTTTTTTAATATTGAGCTGGTTGAGAATTGAGCTTTGTTATTTTTTTCTTTAAAATATTATGGATTGCTACGGTGTTTCGTTATATATTTTTTTTCTTTTTTTTGTGTTTTCTTTTTTCTTTTTATTTTGGTTTTTTCTTTCAAAATTATTTTTGTCGATTTTTTTAATATTGAGCAGATTAAAAATTTAATCTTGTAATTTTTTTCTTGAAAACACCATGAATTGTCACATTGTTTCCTCACATAGTTTTTTTTTGTTATGGTTTTTTTTTCAAAATTGTTTGTCAATTTTATTTTTTAATATTAAGTTGGTTAATAATTACAATTGTGGTTTTGCTCCCAAAACATTATGGATTGCTACAGTATTTCCTCACATGCTTTTTTTTTTGTTTTTTTTATGATTTTTTTAAAATTTTATTTGTCGATTTTATTTTTTTAATATCGAGCTGGTTGAAAATTAAGCTTTGTTATGTTTTTCTATAAAATATTGTGGATTGTTACGGTGTTTCCTCACATGTTTTTTTTCTTTTTTTTTGTGTTTTGTTTTGTATAAGTTTTTTCAAAATTATCTTTGTCGATTTTATTTTTTTAATATTGAGCTGATTAAAAATTTAGTTTTGTAATTTTTTTCTTTAAAACACTATAAATTGCTACAGTGTTTCTCTACATAGTTTTTTTTTTTGTTATGGTGTTTTTCAAAATTGTTTGTAGATTTTATTTTTTAATATTGAGTTGGTTGATAATTACAATTGTGGTTTTTCTCACAAAACATTGTGGATTGATAAAGTGTTTCCTCACATGCTTATTGTTTTTGTTTTTTTATGAATTTTTTCAAAATTTTATTTATCGATTTTATTTTTTTAATATCGAGTTAGGTGAGAATTTAGCTTTGTTATTTTTTTCTTTAAAACATTGTGGATTGCTACAATGTTTCCTCACACTTTTTTTTTCTTTTTTTATGTTTTCTTTTTTGTATGATTTTTTTTCAAAATTGTCTTTGTCGATTTTATTTTCTTAATATTGAGCTGATTAAAAATTTAGTTTTATAATTTTTTCTTTAAAACACTTTGAATTGCTACAGTGTTTCCCCACATAGTTTTTTTTTGTTACGGTTTTTTTCAAAATTGTTTGTCGATTTTATTTTTTAATATTGAGGTGGTTGATAATTACAATTGTGGGTTTTCTCACAAAACTTTGTGGATTGTTACAGTGTTTCCCCACTTGTTTTTTTTTTTTTTATGAAGTTTTCCAAAATTTTATTTGTCGATTTTATTTTTTTAATATTGAGCTGGTTGAAAATTTAGCTTTGTTATTTTTTTCTTTAAAACATTGTGGATTGCTACAGTGTTTTCTCACATGTTTTGTTTTTGTGTTTTCTTTTTTGTATGATTTTTTACAAAATTATCTTTGTTGATTTTATTTTTTTAATATTGAGCTGATTAAAAATTTAGCTTTGTAATTTTTTTTCTTTAAAACACTATGGATTGCTACAGTATTTCCCTACATGGTTTTTTTAATATGATTTTTTTAATTATCTTTTTCGATTTTATTTTTTTAATATTGAGTTGATTGAGAATTACAATTACAATAAAGCTAAATCATGTGGGAAAAGCTCCGTAACTTTCCTCACAAAACACTGTGGATTGCTACAGTGTCTCCTCGAATGGTTTTTTTTTCTTATGACTTTTTTAAAATTACCTTTGTTGATTTTATTTTTTTTAATATTGAGCTGGTTGAGAATTACAATTACAAGTAATGCTAAAACATGTGGGGAAGCTTTGTAGCTTTCCTCACAAAACATTATGGATTGCTACAGTGTTTCCAACATGGTTTTCTTTTTCATTTTTTTGGTGTTTTTTTATGTTTGTTTTTAATTGTCTTTATCAATTTTATTTTTTTAATATTGAGCTGTTTGAGAATTTAGCTTTGTAATTTTTTTTCTTGAAAATATTATGAATTGCTGCAGTATTTCCCCACTTGGGTTTTTTTTTTGTTTTTTTATTATGATTTTTTTTCAACATTATCTTCGTACAATAAAGCTAAATCGTATGGGAAAAGCACTGTAGCTTTCCTCACAAAACACTGTGGATTGCTACGATATTTCACTACATGATTTTTTTTGTTATGATTTTTTCTAAAATTATTTTTGTCGATTTTACTAGGGAAAACATTGTAGCTTTCCTCACAAAACACTGTGGATTGCTACAGTGTTTCTTTTCATGGTTTTTTTTTCCAAAATTATCTATCGATTTGTTTTTTAATTTTGAGTTGGTAGAGAATTTAGTTTTGTAATTTTTTTCTTTTTATTAACAAAAAAGCTAAATCATGTAACAAAAGATTAAATCATGTGGCGAAAACACTGTATCTTTCCTTACAAAATACTGTGGATTGCTACAAATCATTCTATTCAATCTCTAAGTTTTTGATCCTAACATAATTTTTTTTCATTATGGAATATGGGTTTTATCACATCTTTAGTTTTTATTACTTATCTAACATTGATTCGTAATTGTAATACCACTAAATATATTTGTTTCATAGCTCAGGACAGCGTGCGGTCATTCCATATCTTAAGAATGAATTCCAATCTAAATAAACCAGAAGAAAACTATTTGAGCTTGATTTTTCCACTGATTCTTGCGGACCTGAAAATAGCTTCCAAATTGTAATTGTTTTAGCCAGTGCGAAAGCAAAAGAAATAATTAGTGTTTATTGAAAACAAAAGTGCTTAACAGGTCACCATGGTGGACCCGTCATATAAAAGTAATTTCATGGTACAGTCTCCGACGTCAATGATTTTTTTTAAAAAAATATGTATCTCCATGAATGGTTGCTCGCTCATCAAAAACATTAATATATATAGTATAATATTATGGATCATTACTATATTTTAATAATGTTTTTACCATTCATAGTACAGGTTAATAAAATATAAATTGAAAAATAAAATATCAATTATTTGTACTGTGCTGGAAGAGAAAGAAGGAGAAGCAGAGAAAGTATGATTGACGCTTGATAACAAATCATTATATATATACTTCGCAGTGAGCACTCCTCCAAAGCTATCATAAGCAACGTAACCTGTCATCTCAAAAAA
>Ga0325414_1007390_pt1 | contig 11638 bp, 9 predicted proteins | sample PopdelMetagenome_8_FD_206183 | JGI IMG/M metagenome (GOLD analysis project Ga0325414, IMG submission 206183) | Populus deltoides microbial communities from Bellville, Georgia, United States - Leaf-PdKOR-R3 | ecosystem: Host-associated > Plants > Phyllosphere > Phylloplane/Leaf | place: USA... | reverse complement strand
TTTAAATATTATAGCTGAGAACTATGGTTTATTCAGATAGTATGGTTATCAACAGTGGTTTTTTTTAGTTGTGCTATTTTTTTATTTTCCGTAATGTGTTGATTTTTTAAAAAAACTTGTGCTAGATATGAAACACATCCTTAAGTTGCTTCGTTTTTATGGAAGTAATTAAGAATGCTTATTTTCATCAAAATAAATAAATAAATAAATAATGGACAGTGCATAATTACTGAAATTAGCAATCTCTCTCACTGGCACCATGTCCTTCCTACCTCGGCCTTGACATGAAAATACTGAATTGATAGAGGGAGGAAGGGAGGGAGATAAAACTATCAGAACCACTGCATTTTTCACCAAAAGGTAAAAATACAAAGTGAAAAAGTGGCTGAGGTCTTAGCTTTCATTTCCTATTTAAACACTTCTGAAAAGGGCAAATTAATCCGTTCAAAACCCTAGCATGTTCTCCCTTCAGCTTCCTCTCTCCATATCCATTGAAGAAACAGAATAGATACCTTCCCAGATGATTGCTTGCAGTCTTACGCTGCTACCAAACCAAAAGACAGACTTTTTGTTTGCTAGATAAGATGGCTTCTTGGAAGGTATACCGTGGATCTCAGGTTTCTTCTTTAGTTATTGGCTTCAAGGAACTTCAAACCACCACTGGCCTTTCTTTAATTTCTCCTTGAAAAGAGCGCTAAAAGCAAGACTTCAGTTAAGAAAAAGAAGACCTTCCATACATACTTTTCCCTCTCTCTCTTGAGGCTACAAAACAAAAACCAGGCCCGATAGTTCTTTTAGCTTAGCTGCTCATACATGGAAGGTGCTTTCAGCAATTCCATGCCCTCACACTTCTCCTACACTTTCACCCCTGGGACTAGTAGTGCTTATGTTACAGATACTGTCACCAATACTTGGATGGACACCAGGATATGGAGTAAGCTCCCGCAATCGCTGATTGATCGTGTAATCGCCTTTCTTCCACCTCCAGCCTTTTTTAGAGCTCGTTGTGTCTGCAAGAGATGGTATAGTCTCTTGTTCTCCAACAATTTTCTTGAACTCTATATCCAAATATCCCCACGCCGCCATTGGTTCTTATTCTTCAAGCACAAAAGCCTAAAAAGCTACATCTGTGGAAACAACAGTAACACCACTCGTGGCAGTGGCGGCCAAACTAGTACAACCAATATATTTGAAGGGTACCTCTTTGATCCTTACGATATTGCATGGTATAGAATTTCTTTTCCCATGGTTCCATCTGGGTTCTCGCCTGCTGCTGCTTCTGGTGGCTTAATATGTTGGGTCTCAGATGAGGCTGGTGCAAAGAGTATCATTTTATGCAACCCACTTATTGGCTCTCTATCTCAGCTGCCGCCAACGTTAAGACCACGTCTCTTTCCTTCAACTGGCTTAAAAGTTGGGCCATCCTCAATTGATGTGGCTGTTGCAGGTGATGACTTGATTTCTCCATATGCAGTCAAGAATTTATCCACTGAAAGTTTTCATATTGATGCTGGTGGGTTTTACTCTCTATGGGGTACTACTTCTTCTCTTCCAAGGCTTTGTAGCCTTGAATCAGGTCAAATGGTTTGTGTTGATGACAGATTCTACTGCATGAATTACAACCCATTTAGCGTTTTGGCTTATGAAATAGCAGCGAACAGTTGGTGCAAGATTCAAGCTCCAATGAGGAGATTTCTGCGCTCGCCAAGCTTGGTTGAGAGCATGGAAAAACTCATTCTTGTTGCAGCAGTGGAGAAGAGCAAGCTCAACGTGCCAAAGAGCTTGAGACTTTGGAGCTTGCAAGCTTGTGGAACAACATGGGTAGAGATTGAAAGGATGCCCCAGCAACTTTACCAACAATTTGAGGAGCTGGAAGCTGGTCACGGGTTTGATTGTGTTGGACATGGTGAGTTTATTGCTATCATTATCAGAGGATCGGACAAGGCTTTGCTGTTTGATATCTTAAGGAAGGCGTGGCAGTGGATTCCTCCATGTCCTTACATGAATCACGGAGGTGGAGGTGATGATGAATTGCATGGTTTTGCTTATGAGCCTACAGTCACTACTCCAGTTACAGGCCTCCTTGATCAGCTCACAATCCCATTTCAGTCATTCAGTGGGTTAATTGGCTAGTAATTAAAGCTTCGATAGAATCAAATTAGGGCTTAGCAGCAGTGGTTGACATCGGTACCATAAAAATGTGATAGTATGGTGTGCTCTAGTAGGAAATCATGAGAGGCTACCTGAAGTACTTGTTTATTCGGGTGATTCTGTTGAGTCAATCTCCATGTCTAGTACGTATTATATCATATTGTATTGTTTAATTAATTAGTTAGTTAACCCTTTTATCTAATTTTGTTCTCTGCTACTGTAATCGCATGACTTTAATTTGCTTTGGCGTCTTACCAAAATAACTATCTTATTTATTTATTTTCAGCAAACCAGAAACAGGACCTGCCCATCTATGAAGGAGGCAAGTTTATTTTCACTTGGTGTTTTTGGTTAATTTTAAAAGCACTGAAATTATTTGCCTAATGTTTAGGGTAATGAGATCGTTTCGTGTTGATATGATTGAAAATCAACCTCTACCATATGATCCTCTATATATTTCCAGAAACAAGATTTTACAGTGATCTTAAACCAATATGTTTATATAAAGAAATAAGAGCAAAAAATGGATAATTTATCTAATTTAGTAAAAAAGATAATACAGAAATGGGGACATCTTCCACCCAAATTCTTTGAGAAAGAATAGGATTAGCTAATTTACCTAAAGCATGAGCCAGAATTTCCTTCTCTTTTCATTACATAATGAGACAGCAATAGCTTTCACGGGAGAAGTGAGGACACTGACCACATTCGACAGTCCATCTCTAAAATGATCTTCTCGTACCCCACCCATCTCTCTGAACTTGAAAGAAGGCCTGCACGGGCTGCTGTTGCTTCGCCAGCTTGTGGATCAAAGGTGGAGTTTTTATAAATGGATGCCGAGAGCATCACATGACCCGGATTGTTCCTTAAAACGACACCATAGGATGTGCCAGAATACATGGACATCTCCACTTTCTAAATACTGGACAAATAAAGACACGACTCCTCACCTTCAATTCTCGGGACTTTTCAACTCTAATTTATGTTTATGCACAGAACAGTACACTGTGTACTTTAATCACGGATCCTTGCGGTTTTAGTTTTTGAAGCGAATTTGTAGGTTGCTCAAGTATGGCACAAACGAAACAAATACACTAGTGATAAAATATTGACACTTTTTACCATCTTTAGGACCACCCTTCTACAGGCAGCTGGGCTTGTCAGCTTCAATCAGCCCACAGTAAAATGACAATGTGCAGTCCCTATAATTTGCATTTTTTGGGTTTCCCTTTTCTGTGTTTTAGGCATCACAGCCCCAATAATTTGCTCCATCACTTCATCCATTGTGTTTTTGAGCTATGACGGTATAAACAGTTTTATCAAACAGTCCCAGCCCTACAACTGAGCAAAGATACGGCAGCATCACAAAATATGGCAGCTACTAACAAGTTGCACATTTCATATTCCAACGAATTATAGTGTTAGACTCCATAAAGTATTGCGGAAGTACAAAATCTCTGGATGCTCTCATCAGAATTACAATCCAAATAAGTGTTGGATATATCTATTCAAAATTTGCAAGACATAAACATGCTATTAAGTAAATCAGGAAAAACGAAATATGGGAACATTTTCCACAGATACCAGCTCTTCATGCATTTCTGTTAACCCACTTCAGTCCTTAGATTGGAGCTGACGTATGATTGCCAGTCGAAGCTCACTTCTAAATAGCCTTCTTGAGGCTAAGAAACAAGGTAAAGGCTAAGAAACAAGGTAAATTACTGACCAAGCACGCCTTAATAAACCTTTGAATATACATTTCCCGAGGCTAAATTTGGTAGGGGTGCAATTTTTTTTTTTCCCTTTCAAATTGGTTAACTGATCATTTAATTCGAACCTGGAGGATGAGGTGCACTTCCCTCTTGAATATGGACCTCAGCTCTTCATTAGCTTCAACACCGATCCTCCTGTGTGAATAACCAATACATGCTAATAAGAAAGTATGGTGATGACTCTTGAGGATGATGTCGTTCTTAATTCATGCGAGCCAAAACAGTAACAAGAAGTAAACGCACTAATACGAAAACCAAAGCCCACAGAAATGATAATTTGTTTTTTTGCATTCTTTCCTGAGCTTTACAAAACTTATTCTGAATGGACGCTCCCTGAAGTTTCCTGGGTTGCCGTCATATCTATCTTAGTGCCTTGAAAAAACATCTTAAGAGCCACATCTCAGCTTCATTCATATTTTCTTTCCAAATATGCATTATGGTAGCCACCTTGATTGAAACTCGAAATAAAAGATGCAAAGGGAAAAAAAACATAGCAGTAATCCTAGAGATGGAAGTTGCTTACCCAATTTTTGATCCCTTCTTCCCCACAAGAATCTTTCGCTGGCTTAGTTTAGGAGTGATGAAGTGCTGTTCAATCCTCAGAGAACCATCTCTTAATTCTTTCCAATCCATCAACCGATGTTCAATGCCATAAGGGATTTCCTGAAATGAATAGGGTTCATAGTTTTCACTCAGATCCTCTAAGTACATGTGGGAACAACACCCCCTCTAAGTAATAAAACATATAAAATATGCCACAAGTCAACGAAGAAAATAAAATGAAGATCCAAGTTTTACCTGATGAACATGGTCTAATAACCTTTCCCGAACAACTTCTAATGAAATATTCTTCATGACTTCTTCACTCATAGATAGTGGATCTTCATCCCATGGTCTTTTGACTGCCTAAGTACAAATACCATTGATGAGCCAAAATCAGATGCAAGTCCTAATTGAGACAGTCATGATTTTTTTTTTTTTTAAAAGAAAAAAGAGAATGGTAGAACCTGAATCTACCAGGAAAATGGCTGCCTTTTCCATTCAAATTGTGTAGAAAATAATTAATATATCAACAGATAAATTAGATATTATTTACAGGACTGGACATATTATGGTAAACTTTACTGACAAAATGAGCGTCGATAACAAGCATGCCATATTCAAGTAAATTTCTCCACCAGGAAATGACTTTCATCAGAGATAAAGAACATTATTATGGCAAGAATAAATAAAACCTATTGTATCATTGTATGAGTAAACTTTATTTTCTTTAATGCAGAAGAGGCACTCATAATACTGCAGAAAAAGGATTCAGGGCCAAAATGAGTGGGGTAAGCAACAATTTCCCAAAGAAAATTTAATCTGATAATATATAAGAAAATTGTAACTATTTAAACTGAATTTTAACTCAAGAATTCCAATAGATATGCCTTTTTGTATTTGACTAATAATGGGAGATATCTTCAGACTCCAGATAATTTTGTTCCCAAGGGTGGAAAAAGTCTTCTTTCCCAAGGAATGAGTAAATATAAATCAATCAAAGAAATCAGGTTGCTATAAATCTAGAAACTATTTCTTCTAAAATCAAAAAGCAAGGAAAATACCTGCTCCATCAAATATTGATTAAGATGTTTTACTCCAGAGCCCTTCAGTCCTGAGATCATGAAGTGCCTAGAAAATAGATGAATAGGAAAAAAGTAATCACAGAATTTTTCAAGTATCCATAGACGACTATAAAAAAGCAGCAAGGGAAAGCAATGTGATTTCATTTTATATGAAAACCTACCTATCATATCCAGGAAGATCTTTGAATTCCTCAACAACCTTCAATAAGTCTTTCTTTTTCTCAACAAGGTCAATCTTATTCATACACAACACCCGCTTTTGTTTTGGGTTTGCTTGTGCTCCCATGCATTTTATCAATCCAACCACTCTTGAATCAGGTCTAAATAGATGAGAAGGATCTTTTATCAGTGATCAACGTATAACAGGAAGCAACACAATATTACTATAATGGAGTGTATCACCCACTGCACTGGTGGAACAATGAAAAATAGTCAACAAGAAGAGGATGTTTATTAGGAGATTGAATAATCAGACAATAAGAACACAATTCTTCAATCACATTGAGCACAGTTCAAAGTCTATTTTAAATTGATTTCTGGGCAAAAAATAACATAAAAAGTAGCTCCTCCACAACCCAGATAAAAACCCAGGCAAGACTTGCAGTGATGACACGTGACCTTATGCAAGCAGAATACTAATCAAACGGAATTTTGACACTGAAAAGACATTACTACGCTTCTCTAGAAGTTCTTTGGCTAGACTTATTTAGCAAACTCTTGATGTTTTCTAATAACAATAATTACAAACTAAAAATGTACTGATGAATCAATAATATGTTGAATACTAAGTTGACAGGAAGTGTAGTATTTTGGTAGATGGAATGTGAACAGATTCACAGTACACAACAAGAAGGATGGGCAGAGTGTTTCTTCAGCAGATCAAAAGATGCATCTTTACAATTTTGGCCTCACTTTCCCAAAAGCTTCGTATGTAGCAAGGACAGTTACACAAGAAAGCATTTTTATTCGGGGAAAAAAATCCAAGGGTTCAGAGTCAGATGTAAAATGTTATGATAGAGCAACATGTACTGACCCCAATAAATTCCAACATATATAGTCAATAACAGAAGTCTTGAAAACATACAAACCACACGAGCATGGCATCACCTAAAAATATTTGAAATTTGATAATGCAAGATCTTTTTTTGCTTCTTCCTACCCTTAATTCGGCTATCTGTAATTCTGTGCAGGGTTATTTTCCCCTAAACCTAACCTAGAGAGTTTTTTTAATATTTTCCCTATGGGCTGGACCTTTGAAGGATTTGAAATTTCTTTTTGTCCATTTTATTTCACTCCAAAAGTACATGTTATGGTTATGGACCTAACTTGAGTAGCAGTTACCCATTACAAAAGCCCTACAGGTATATGTACAAGGAGAAACGTATCATAATCATGTGCAACATGTAATGAAGTCATACAATTTGAGGAACATTGTGATATTCTTCTTTAAAACTGTTTTTAAGCGCAGTGCTTTTGGTGATTCTATTGAAAACAAATGTATTGGGGAAACAAATCTTAGATCTGCTAATAGTTCAAGATCTTGATGGCAGATGCATGTTATATAAGGCCCAAAAACCCATGGTATTATGGCAACTACACCTTACATCCATGGTTACAGTTATAGTTCTAAGGCTGATGTTCAACAAAATGCTGCTGATATAATATGCCCATCATTCAATCTAAAGAGTGTGATAGTGAACAAAACAGTGATAAATGAGTATTTTTTTTGGCAAAATGTTTGACCAGAATAGCAAATGGAGAAAAAAATTGCTAATTGTTTAAGCACAGTTCCTAATGTGCGGATATTAAAAAGATTTGGAGAACAACATTTATCATATCAAAGCTAAGCCACAACACAAGATGTCATTGCACAGCATGTAGAACTTAGAACCCCCTCCTAAAAGCAAAGTTGCCTAGGGAGAAAGTAATAGGAAAACAAAAATGAGAGGTGAAGTCTATTCAAGGTCACATGCAACAGCTCACTAACCTGGTAAGATGCCTATGGACATCAAAAATAACCATAAGCACATCATATAAATCAACTGAACTCCAGGCACTTTCGACACGTGTCTTCATGTCTTTGTAAGGATAACCACGGTTATTTACCATGAGTCCAGGGGTGTCAAAGAAACACTGCATAAAATAAATGTTATTATTATATCTGCTGACAGCACACCAAAAGGAATGCACGATAGAACGTTTTGCTTGCAAATTAATTTTGTAATAAATATCCAAATAATTAAAAAACACCATATAATTAACATCATAGACTATCTACATTCTTTCAAGTGGGAAGAACAAGAGACCTAAAAGACATCATTTACAACAAGAAACAACTTGATACAGAAAATAATAACGAGATTCCAAGGGAAAAATAAATTTCAATTCATCAAAATACAAAAGCATTTCAAAGAATACAATGAGGCATGATGACAATAGCTCATAAAAGTTTCCATTTTTTAAAATAAAAAAAATAAAAATAATTTCAATTCGATATATATTTTATTTCGTATGCATATTGAATTGTATAAATAACTTCTCAGAGCCTTGTATTGGAAGGGGACAAAGAATTGTTACATAGCAAAATCTTAAAGTGACAGCCAACAACAAACATACATAGAAGAAAATGATTGGCTCCTGACAAAACTTAAGCTCCATTTTTTTCCTGTCTAAAGAGAGGCTGACCATTTTCTTTTAAAGTACGCAAGCATCATAATCTGAGTATTCATGTGAAAGAATGCTTTAGGATTGTGTAATGCTACTGAAATAAGACCATGCAGAAACATCAGCTTAAAAGGAATCATTCACAAGAAGAAACAACTCAAAATAGAAAATAATAAAGAGATTCAAACAGAAAAATATTTTTCAATTCATGAAAATACAAAAGTATTTCAAAGGTTATAATAAGGAATGATGACAAAAGCACACAAAAGTTTCCATTTACATTATTTTGTTAAAATAATGCATTAATTTCGATCAATATAAATTTTATTTTTCCATGCATATATTTCTGATCTCAAAAGGCCTCATAAGGCTGTGGAAAACAAAGACAGCTATATAGCAAAAGGTTAAGCTGCCAGCCAACCACAAAGGACAGGATATATAGAAAGATGATTAGAACGGGACAAAGATTAAGCTCCAGTTCAGAATTCCTGGCTAATGAGAGGCTTTTTACTTTCCTTTTCAAAGTAAGTCAGTGCCACAATGAGAGTTCACGTGAAAGAATATGATTTATCAATGACGGCAGGTGGTCATGTAGAAACATCAACTTCTTTCTTTTTGAAGTGTGACATTCATAATTTTTTTCATTTTTTAGCCACGGATTTAATCTGCATATGATGTTAGCATAATATTTGCTCTATCATGCAGATGAAACCATGCATAATGCAGTTATTAAATCCACAAAAGAAAAGAGAATGAAGTTGATAAATCAGAGCCATGGGATATACTATTTGAGTGTCTCCATCTGTCATCACTCCCAACACTTCATGAGTTGTGGTATTTGTCTTCCGTGACACGGCAGCAACCTTTGTCCCAACCTATGCATATGTGATAACAAAGAGCACATCCAAACGGTTGTCAGATGATGTTCATGTTGTAAAAGAATCAGTAACTTTGCAAATAGTACTGGATATAATAAGATAAATTGAATATGCATACAAGTTCTAAAGAGAGAAGATACCCTCTTCCTCTCTAAAATATTTGCTTCATGGGAAGCCTCCTACACCTCTGACTATGCATTGAGGGGCAGCCTTGGCCATTTCATATCATTCCCCCCAACCCATCCTACCATTTGGAGTTGACACCTAAAGGTTAAAAGTCCCAAGTTTAACTATTGGGCTGTCCCTTAAGGATATTATATATATATATATCCAAAATACATGACACCTCATGCTTTATGAAGGAGCAATACTGAGATCCCGCAAAATCATCCTTCACCATAAAAAAGCCACAACGTTAAAGGTGAGCAATTGCACTCCATAAATTAATTCAAAATTTTGGATTGTGATTCCATACATATCCTTGTAATTCAAACAACAACAAAGATACAAAATAAGAATTTGGTATTCCACAATTGGAGTTGGCATCCAGTGTCTAATATGTCGTGGTTCACAGTGTGGGTATAGTGTACGACTCTTTTACTTGTGGGTGGCACAGAATAGGAAGTTAGTGAGATTGCAACTTCAGGTCTCACAAAACACAGAAGCATCTGCTCTATCTACTTGATAGAGATGCGTGCAGACACACATAAGCCTATTGCTTCTTTCAAATTCATATAAACACAGTAGAGTTCCCTCAGAAGTATGGTTTCTTAACTTTTTGGAGAAAGTTTTCCATTTGCTATGCTCCTATTGTTTATTCATTACTCTTCTGATGTTTTGTCTGGGGTAGCCCTTTTCAAGGATCCATATCACAAAGGGAGATCCTTCCCATAAGATGCAATTTGATTGGTCCCAGCATTCTCATGACAAGCCAATCTCCAACAAGACAGTCAATTTCTCAAATTAAGCACAACCCACAAAACCCCCTAAGAAGTTATCTTGCGAGATTAAACAAGAGAAACAACTATTACTTAATGAAGGTTCTTCGTGCTCAAGATATGTTCTTACAGGGTACCACTCCAGAACAAAAGTTAAGGTACCAATTTGTCCATCTTTCGCACTTCAGAATCCTTAAGCTATAAACCATCAATGATAGCATCAATCTTTTGCGTATCAACTATCCTACACGATTCCCAAGGAAAACTAAAAATCGAGCAAGACCCCAATATCAACAAAACAATACAAGCTATTCTCTGGGAGTTTAACACTAGAAAAACATAGTCAACAAATCAAAGACCCCCAATTTCTATATAATAACAAAAATTCAATAGACCACCAATATTCAAAACAACAGCAGAAACATCCAAAACACAAAACCATATTAAAAAAAAAAAGAAACCAGACCATGAAATTAGTCAAGGCAGACTTCCCAGCATTTGGAGCACCAATAATCCCGACCGAAAGCGACTTCTGATCTTCCTCTCTGACCTCCTCACCCTCCTCCTCATCAGGCCTCTCTAATGCTGCCTCCAGCAAAGCTTTAGCCAAAAGTCTCCTCCTTTGCTCCTCCACTTGCTCTTCTTGTTCCTCCAAAATTTGCAGTTTCCCTTTTTGGGTTTCTTTTTTAAAAACTAATTTATCAACTCTCTCTCTGTATCTCTCATCCCAGGTGGGTTCCTTATGAGTGGCGCTAGTTGTGTTGCTGTTATTGTTAAAAGAAGAATCAATTGTGTAGTGGGTGCTGTCAAAGACAGAGTCACTATTGTCATTTTCACTCTCGTTTTGGTCAGGTTGGGCTGAGAAGAAATGAGAGAGGAGGTTTTGGTTAGAGTAGACAAAGGGAGGTGGCTTTGAAGCAAGGGTGCTGGCGATTCTCAGTGCTCTCAATGATTTCATTTCAAGATTGTGGTGAACTATTGCAAAAGCATTGACACATACATGAATGAATATATGGAGAGGGAGTGAGGTAGACGGAGGGATTTTTGTGGTTTTCTTTGGGAGAATTATTGAGCTGCTCGGGGGTTTTAGGGGTTTTGAGGTTTTTCTTTTTCTCCCGGCTTGTTTATTTTCTTTTTCTAAATGCGACACAAATATTTATGCCATGACAAAGAAATATAGTTAATTCTGTGCCTGTTTGATAATTGATACCTTAGGTCACTTTTCAATTTTTTTTTATTTACTTTTAAAATGGTAATTATTTAAATTTAATAGAAAAATGTATTTTTTAGCTAAGTTTTTTATTTATGTGTTTTTTATTGAAAAAAAAGTTCTTTTATTAGCAATATAATTTTTAAAATAAAAACTAAGTACAATTAAAATAAATATTTGTAAAAACTTTCAGCAAAATTAAATTAAGGAGAAGAAATTATCTCTTTAGTCAAATTCTTTTTTTATGTATTTCTTTTTTTATAAAAATATTTTTTATATTAAAAACATTGTTTTTTAAATAAAAATATATCATATTTTGAATAGCAAGTTTCAATCAAAAACAAGAAAAATAATGGCTTGATAATTTTATGTGAATGTACAAGAGTAATTAATTTGATAA